>Ga0189290_100050_pt1 | contig 121272 bp, 110 predicted proteins | sample UW140minimetaG_FD_130318 | JGI IMG/M metagenome (GOLD analysis project Ga0189290, IMG submission 130318) | Marine microbial communities from the Costa Rica Dome - UW140 mini metaG | ecosystem: Environmental > Aquatic > Marine > Oceanic > Photic zone | place: Costa Rica: the Eastern Pacific...
ACGTCGATATGCGGGATGACGTTGAAGGCGATGCGCTTGGTGAACTTCTTGCGCTCGATCTCGTCGGCGACGAAGACCGCGCGGCTCTGCTTGAACAGCTCGTCCATGCCCTCCTTGCCGGCGCCGGAGACCGACTGGTAGGTCGACACCACGATCCGCTTGATCGTCGCGGCGTCGTGCAGCGGCTTCAGCGCCACGACGAGCTGCGCGGTCGAGCAGTTCGGATTGGCGATGATGTTCTTCTTGCGGAAGCCCTCGACGGCATCGGCGTTCACTTCCGGCACGACCAGCGGCACGTCCGGATCGTAGCGATAGGCCGAGGAATTATCGATGACGACGCAGCCGGCTGCGGCGATCTTCGGCGACCATTCCTTGGAGATGTCGCCACCCGCCGACATCAGGCAGATGTCGGTGCCGTTGAAATCATACTGGTCCAGCGCGACGATCTTCAGCGTCTTGTCGCCGAACGAGACCTCGGTTCCCTGGCTGCGGCGCGAGGCCAGCGCCACGACCTCGTCGGCGGGAAATCCGCGCTCGGCCAGAATTTCCAGCATTTCGCGCCCGACATTGCCGGTAGCGCCGACGACGGCGACCTTGTAACCCATGGGATGCAATCCTTCGCTCTCCCCGCTCACTCTTCGCACGCTCGCGTCTCTGCCCCGGGGGAGACCAGCGGGGCAGGCGGCGTCACAGAGTCGACGGTTTGACGGTGCAGCGTACGGACATGAGGCGCGATATGCGCGGATGCACGGGGCTTGTCAATTGTGGAGGCCGGGCGCGGCCCACCCGACGCGCACCGCTATCTGCCCCGCTGACCCCGTTCCGGCCCCTGCGTGGCAGGGCCTTGTCGCCGCTCAGGCGGCGGCCTCGCGCGGTCGCGCCGCTTCCCTGAGCTGCCGGGCGATCTCGTCCCAGGTCCGCTGCTCGCCGGGCTTGACCGTGCGGGCGGCGCCGAGGCCCTCGAGCGCCTCCAGCGTGATCGCCTGCTGCAGGGCGCCCGCATCCTGGACGAGACAATAGAGCATGACGTGGAACTGCAACTTGCCGATGTCGGAGGTGCCGACCGTCACCTCGTAGCCCGGCCCGGCGATCTCGGCGCCGGCCTTGCCGGCCGCCAGCCGGTGGAAGCGGGTCGCCCGGTCGAGATCGTCGGCGAGCGCCGCTTCGGTGGCGGCCTCGATCCGCGCCTTGGTCTCGCGCACCGGCACCGGGCCTTCGAGCGTCAGGGTGAAGCGGTGCGGGAAGAAGTGCCGGGGCTGGGCGCCGACGCGCACCGGCCCGGTCAAAAGGATCGCGTTCGGCAGCATCACCACGCGGCCCGTGCCCGAATGGCCGAGATGATGGGGCGGCAGCTCCATGATCGTCGTGGAGAACAGGCCGTGGTCGATCACCTCGCCATGGATGCCGTTGATGTCGATGCGGTCGCCGACCTTGAAGAGATGACCGCCGAAGCGCAGCACCGAACCGGCGATGCACATGATCAGTTCCTTGGTCGCCACGACCAGAGCCACCATGACGGCGGCCAGCGAGAACAGGAGGTTCTGGATCTCGCTCAGCCAGATGCCAAGCAGCGCCACGGCAACGACGGCATGGGTGATGGCGCGGATGGTGAAGCGGCGCTGACGGGCCTCGATTGGATCGGTGTTGCGGGTGGCGAACCATTCCCCGGCCCAGCGCAGGCCGAATGTCGCCACGAGGATCGCGAGGCTCCACATCAGATTGTCGGCGATTGGGGTCGGGATGAAGAACGGCACGCAACTCTCCATGGCGTTGCCGGGCCGGGCCCTTTGGGGCCGGCTGCCAGACATGCGCCGACGCTTCCTTCGTATCGCCCGCTTATGGTCCCGCGCGGTTAACGGCGCCTTGACGGAACAAGGCCATTTGGCGGCATTTGTCGGCGAGCGTTTGCCCGCTCGGCCACAATTTGCGGACCGGGCGCCGGATCGGCAGGGTGTCCAGCGGCGTCCTTTGGTGTAAAGCCGGCACGATGACTGGCACCATGGAGGATACGCCAAGATGACGACCCGCAAGCTCCTGCTTTTGCCCGGCGACGGGATCGGCCCCGAGACGACGGCACAGGTGGAGAAGCTCACCGCCCTGATGAACGAAACAGTCGGCGCCGGCTTCGAGACCGAGACCGCGCTTGTCGGCGGCTGCGCCTATGACGCGGAAGGCGCGCCGATCTCCGATGCGACCATGGACCTTGCCATGGCCAGCGACGCGGTGCTGTTCGGGGCCGTCGGCGGGCCGAAATGGGATGGCGTCGACTACGACAAGCGCCCCGAGGCGGGGCTTCTGCGGCTGCGCAAGGACATGGAGCTCTTCGCCAATCTGCGCCCGGCGATCTGCTATCCGGCGCTGGCCGGCTCGTCCTCGCTGAAGCGCGAGGTGATCGAGGGTCTCGACATCCTGATCCTGCGCGAGCTCACCGGCGGCGTCTATTTCGGCGAGCCCAAGGAGATCATCGATCTGGGCAACGGCCAGAAGCGCGCCATCGACACCCAGGTCTACGATACCTACGAGATCGAGCGCATCGCCCGGGCCGCCTTCGACCTCGCCCGCACCCGTCGCGGCAAGGTGACGTCGATGGAAAAGCGCAACGTCATGAAGTCGGGCCTCTACTGGAACGAGGTCGTCACGCGCATCCATCGCGACGAATATGCCGATCTGGAACTGGAGCACATGCTGGCCGACGCCGGCGGCATGCAGCTGGTGCGCGCCCCCAAGCAGTTCGACGTCATCGTCACCGACAATCTGTTCGGCGACATGCTCTCCGACATCGCGGCGATGCTGACCGGCTCGCTCGGCATGCTGCCCTCGGCCTCGCTGGGTGCGGCGGACGAGAAGACCGGCACGCGCCGGGCGCTCTACGAGCCGGTGCACGGCTCGGCGCCGGACATCGCCGGCAAGGGCGTCGCCAACCCGCTGGCGATGATCGCCTCCTTCGCCATGTGCCTGCGCTATTCCTTCCAGATGGTCGCCGAGGCCGATGCGCTGGAAGGCGCGGTCGCCGACGTCTTGGAATCGGGCGTGCGCACCGGCGACATCATGGGCGAGGGCTGCCGCCAGGTCGGCACCGAGGAGATGGGCGACGCGGTGGCCGCACGCTTCCGCGAGACGCTCTCCAGGACCGCCTGAACGGGGCCGAGCAACGGCAAGAACGATCATCCTCGCGTGACTGGGACGCAACCGCTCGGGGACATCTGCGTTGTTTGCGCAAGATAACTTCGACAGGAGCGCAGGATGATCAAGAGCATTCTCAAGGCAGTCATCGTCGGCTGGGTGGCCAAGAAGTTCCTTGGCCGCGGCGAAGAGCCCCGCCGGGCACCGCGCCGGGCCTGAGCTGACCCCGCCCGTCGAACAGACAGGCGACGACATGAAGACGGCCGGCCTCGCGAGAGGGCGGCCGTTTTTCGTTCAGGACCTTGAATGAGCCGTGGCGGCGAAGCCTACATGTGCTTCATCAGCTTGTTGCGCAGGGTCTTGCGGTCGCGGCGGCCGCGCATCTGCCGCGTCTCGACCGAATGCGGCACGATCTGCCGGTTGCCGTCGTCGTTCTTCTTGATGGCGAAACTGCGCGTCGCTCCGACCGGCATCCGCTCGGTGCCGTAGAGCGCCACCACGGTCAGCACGAAGGTGTCGATCGTGGCGTTGCGGGTGAATTCCGGATCGGTGCTGGTGATCTCCTTCAGCAGCTCGTCGAAATGCCCCAGATCCATGTAGCGCCCGGTGCCGAGACTGCCTTGGCGCATGGCGGAATGCGGATCATCGCCAAGGTCTTCCGGCAGGTCGCGAAGATCGGTGAGCGTGTATTCGCGCGTGTCGTCGCCCGCGGTGACCGTGGCCAGGAGGCTGGTCACATAGACCTGTTCGGCGCCCATATTGGTGATCAGGCAGCGCGAGCGGATGCCGTGGCCGGCGCCGCGGGTGATCAGGATGGAAGACCGGCGCTGGCGCCGGTAGCTGGTCACCATGATCTGCAGATAGACCGCCCAGACGCCGAGCATGGCGGCGTTCAGGACGACGTTGAGCGCGCCGCTGTTCTCGGACATCCAGGAGATGAGCATGCCGACCGATCCTTCCGGTTCTGCGCTGCGACTCCCAGGGGCGACGCTAAGGGCGGTCGCAGCGGCGATGCTCCGCCTAACTGCCGCGGCTGGAGCGCGCGGCAACCGGCCGATTGATCCGCCGTCTATCGACCGATGGCCGTCGAGGGCAACCGCGACGGCTGGGGATCCGGCTCAGGCCCAGGGACGGCGCTCGGCCAGATCCTGTTCGTAGGAGCCGATGGTCTCGGCCTTCTCCATGGTCAGGCCGATGTCGTCGAGACCGTTGAGCAGGCAGTGCTTGCGGAACGGGTCGATCTCGAAGGTGATCTCGCCACCATCGGGGCCGGAGATGGTCTGGGCTTCCAGATCGATGGTCAGGCGGGCATTGGCGCCGCGCTCGGCGTCGTCCATCAGCAGTTCGAGCTGCTCGGGCGTTACCTTGATCGGCAGAATGCCGTTCTTGAAGCAGTTGTTGTAGAAGATGTCGGCGAAGGACGTGGAGATCACGCAGCGAATGCCGAAGTCGAGCAGCGCCCAGGGCGCATGCTCGCGCGACGAGCCGCAGCCGAAATTGTCGCCCGCCACGAGGATCTCGGCATTGCGGTAAGCCGGCTTGTTGAGGACGAAGTCCGGGTTCTCCGAGCCGTCCCGGTTGAAGCGCGACTCGGCGAACAGGCCGGCGCCGAGGCCGGTGCGCTTGATCGTCTTCAGATAGTCCTTGGGGATGATCATGTCGGTGTCGATGTTGATGATCGGCAGTGGCGCCGCGATCCCGGTCAGGCGGTCGAATTTCTGCATGGCTCCATCCCCTTGGCTCGCCGACGGTGTCGGCGGATGTTCCTCGCCCGGGGAGATAGCATGGCACCGCCGAGGCGCAAACCGAGGCGTCGCGCGCTGCCGGCCCGGCGATTGCCTCGCGCGGCTGAATCGGCCATGACATCGGCCATGACCACGCCCTTTCGCCCCCGCCGCTCGCTGCTCTTCGTCCCCGGCGCCAATGCCCGCGCGCTGGAGAAATCCGACGGTCTCGCCGCCGACGGCCTGATCTACGACCTTGAGGATTCCGCCGCCCCGCATGAAAAGGACGCGGCGCGCGAGCGCCTGCGCACGCATCTGCAGGACACCTCCTTCAAGGGGGAGCGGATCGTGCGGATCAACACGCTCGACACGCAGTGGGGCACCGAGGACCTGCTGATGGCGCGCGGTGCCGGGGTCGATGCGATCCTGCTGCCCAAGGTGGAGAGCGTTGCGATGCTGCAGGAGGCCGCCGTCGCGCTGGCCGAAACCGACGCGCCGGACAGGCTGAAGCTCTGGGCGATGATCGAGACGCCGCTCGGCATTCTCGACGTCGGCACGATCGCCCGCGAAGGCAGCCGGAACCGGCTCGGCGCGCTGATCGTCGGGCCCAACGACATCGCGTTGTCCACCGGCATCGAACCGGGACCGGACCGGGCCGAACTGATGCCGTGGATGATGCAGATCGTCGTCGCGGCAAAAGCCTGCGACCTGGCCGTCCTCGACGGCGTCTATGCCGATTTCCGCGATGCGGAGGGCTTTGCCGCTGAATGTGCGGCCGGCCGGCGCATGGGCTTCGACGGCAAGACGCTGATCCATCCGAGCCAGATCGCGGCGGCCAATCAGGCCTTCTCGCCCGATCCGGAGGCGGTCGCCTGGGCCGAGCGGATCGTCGCCGCCTTCGCAGAGCCTGAGAACCGGGACAAGGGCGTCTTGCAGATCGACGGCCGCATGGTCGAGCGGCTGCATCTGACCCAGGCGCAGGCACTTCTCCAGATGCGCGACAGCATCGCCGAACGCGGAACGACGGCATGAAACTCTACCGCTTCCTCTCCGGGCCGGACGATTCCAGCTTCTGTCACAAGGTCTCGCTGGCCCTTTCCAAGGGCTGGGAACTGCACGGCTCGCCGACCTACGCCTTCGACGCCGCGGCCGGCGCGATGCGCTGCGGCCAGGCGGTGACCAAAATCGTCGAGGGCCGGGACTACGAGCCGGGTATGAAGCTCGGCGAGCAATAACCGACCTTCTGCAAGGAAGCGGTTCGGGCCGGCGCCCGGACCGCGGCGTAGCCATGCCCGACAAGACGAAACGCCATCTGGAATCGGCCCTCGGCTACGGCATCGGCTGTGCCGTCCTCGGCCTGTTCGGCGCCGCCTGCCTGACGGTCTTCGCGCTGCTGGCGCTGGCCATGCCGATGACCGTCTCGATCGTCACCGGCACGCTGGCGGTGCTGGCCTTTCTGGGCTGGCGCAAGCGGCGTCGGCGTCAGGCGACCGAATCCTCCAGTGCCTCCATGTCCTCGTCCGACAGGCCGAAATGATGCCCGATCTCGTGGATCAGGACATGTGAGACAAGGCTGCCCAGCGTTTCCTCGTGCTCGGCCCAGTAATCAAGGATCGGCCGGCGATAGAGCAGGATCCGGTTCGGCAGTTCGCCGGTGACCGGGCCGCCAAGATCGCCGATGCCGCGGCCCTCGAACAGGCCGAGAATGTCGAAGGGGCTGTCGAGCGCCATCTCCTTGACGACGTCGTCGTCGGGAAACTCGGCGATGAGGAAGCGGATCTCGCCCGACAGCGCCCGGAACTCGGCCGGCAGCTCGTCATAGGCCTTGATGGCGATGGCCTCGATCACGTCGAGACCTGGCGCCATCCGCCCCTCCCAATCCTCGGGCGTCGCGCCGCTCATGGGCGGATCTCCTGATGCCGGCCGTCGCCCGGCGCCGTCTGGCCGTACCAGGTCGCCGCGGCGTCGATCTGCTCCTCGGTGAGGTGCTTGGCGATGTTCGTCATGACATGGGCATAGGCGGTGCCGCCGCGCTCCCCCTCCTTCCACAGATGCAACTGGGTCTTCAGATACCATTCGGGCTGGCCGGCCAGCCGTGGATAGACGGCGTTGCGGGCCGGCTCACGATTGGCGCCATCGGCAGCGTGGCAGCTTTCGCAGGCCGGCAGCTTTCGCTCCGGCAGGCCGTTCTCGGCAAGCCTTCGGCCCAGCGCCAGAAGCCCTTCCCGCGTATCGGGCGGGCCCGAGGCCGCTTCCTCCGGCACGGCGCGTTCGGTCTCGGTCTTCGGCGCGTCGGCAGGCAGCGCCGTTGCGGCTGCGTCGGTTCCGATCGGCCCCGTCGCCGCCGGGCCGTCGGGTCCTTCGACGCCGGCGAAATGCTCGGCGAGACGCGCCAGCATCTCGGCGTCGTAGCGCCGGGCCGGCGGCTGCATGAACCCGCTGGCGCGTTCGCCGTTGGAATAGGCTTGCAGGCTGGCCAGGAGATAGTCGGCCGGCTGTCCGGCCAGGACCGGAAAGGCGCCGGCAGGTCCGCGGCCATAGCCGTCGCGGCCGTGGCAGCGGGCGCAATCGGCCAGCGCGTCCTCGAAGGCAAGTTCGGCGCCGTCGGACAGGATCGCGTTCTGCGCGCCATTGCCGCTGTCGATCCCGCCATCCGCGCCGCTGGCCAGCGCCAGATCGTCATAGGCGGCCGGCGACATGCCGGGCAGGGCGCGCAGGAAGGCCACCTGCGCCCAGACCTCGTCGGCGCGCGCCTGCGTCGGCCAGGCCGGCATGCCGGTATATTTGATGCCGTGTTGGACGATCCAGAACAGCTCGCGATCGGACCATTCCGGCACACGTCCCTCGAGGCGCGGTGGGTGCGGCGTCATCGACAGGACGACCGGCGACTGCGCCTCGGTCGGGCTGCCATGGCAGACGGCGCAGCCGGTGGCGAAGTGCCCGGCGCCGCGCTTGACCAGTGCCGGGTCGGACAGGTCGAGATCGTCGGGAACGCTGACCGCCAGCGACTGCTTTTCGGCGGCGTTGCCCATGACCCAGTGCAGGAACCAGCCGAAGGGTGGAAAATGCCCGGAGGAGGCGGAGATCGGGACCATGCCGGACCAGCCGAGGGCGAAGGCGGCAACGACGCCTGCGGCCGCGGCGGCGCCGATCCGCTTCCAGGTCAGGATGAAATCGATCCGCTTGCGCATTACCGGCAGTCCGCGATCATGATGACGGGCAGGACGTCGAAGATGACGCCCACGAAGGACAGGGCGGCGAGCAGCAGCGTCGAGAATTCCAGGAACCGCTCGCGGTCCTCCGGCGTGTCGCGATCGTGGCGATGGCCGCCGCCCCCGGCCGACCAGTCGCGCCAGGCGCGGCGAAAGCCGTAGGCGATGGCCAGCAGCGACAGGAGGGTGACGACGCCGATGGCGATCCGCGCCGTCGCCAGATCCTTGAACAGCCAGCTTTGCGGCGCGCAGGCATAGGCCGCCACCGTGTAGCTGAACAGGAAGTGCAGCGCCCAGACCAGCGGCGCCGCGATCAGCGTCCACAGATCGTCATAGGTGCGTTTGTCGACCGACATGTTCGCCTCCTAGACCAAGAGCGGGAAGAGCGAGATCGTCACCACCGTTGCCAACGCGGTCGCGGCCATGAAGTGCCAGTAGAGCGCGACATTGTGGATATCGATGTCGAAGACCGGCGTCAGCTTTCCGGCCAGCGAACGGGCGAGGCAGTAGGCCAGCATCAGCGCGCCGACCGCACCATGGGCGGCGGTCCAGATGACCAGGGTCCAGACGATCGCCGGGTGGACATGGACCGTCGGGTCCATGTTGGTGGCGTAGGGCGCCCAGACCAGTGCCGCCGCGGCCGCCAGGCTGATCGCCGCCGCACCGCCCATCAGGAGCCGCGACAGGCCGACATGGGCGCGGCTGTTGGCAACGAGCGCCGCCTGCGCGCCGATCCAGGCCGCCGCGAACAGCCCCAGCGACACCAGCGGCCAGAGCAGTCCAGGCCCTTCCGAGACCGGTGGAGGGAAGTCGGCATGGATGGTGAAGAAGAAATAATAGCCGAAGGCGAGGCCGGCAAAGGCGGTGCCGTCGCCGACCATGGTGATGAACATCGCCCACCAGCCGACCGAATGCGGGCCCGACGTATAGAGCGGCAGCGACAGGCCGCGCCCGACGTCCTTCTCCATCTTCTCCGGCACCACGGCGGTGCCGCGCCACAGCCAGACGATGATCGCAGCCGTCGCCAGCACCATCGCGGCGACGGTGGCGTACCAGTAATGGAACGTCGCCAGGATGAAGACCGCGCCGAGGAAGATCGCTGCCCAGAAGGTCATGAAGGTCGGGCCCGGCACCCGCAGGCACTGGATCGGCCGGCCGTCGAGAACGCTGGTGACGATGGTCTCGCGTTTCATCTCCACGGCGTCGGGCAGATAGAACCGGCCCTTGTCGACATCGTCGATGAAGTTCGGCTGGTCCCAGATCGGATAGCGGGTGCGCACCAGCGGGATCGAGCGCACGCCCCAGGCTTCGCCGGGCATCTCGCCGAGCCATTCCAGCGTGCCGGCGTTCCAGGGATTGCGCTTGGCATAGGGCTCCTTGCCGCGCGGCCGCAGGACATCGGCCACGACCACCAGGAAACCGGCGGCGAAGACGAAGGCGCCGATGGTCGAGATCAGGTTCGGGATCCCGAGGCCCAGCGCCTCCGGATAGGTCCAGACCCGTCGCGGCATACCCATCAGGCCGGACCAGTGCATCGGCATGAAGGCGACGTTGAAGCCGACGAACATCAGCCAGAAGGCGATCTTGCCGAAGCGGTCGGACATTTTCCGTCCGCCGATCAGCGGCCAGTAATAATAGACGCCGGCCACCACTGGGAACAGCATGCCGCCGATCAGCACGTAATGGAGATGGGCGACGATGAAATAGGTGTCGTGCGCCTGCCAGTCGAAGGGCGCCAGCGCTATCATCACGCCGGTCAGTCCGCCGATGACGAAGATTGCCAGGAAGCCGGAGACGAACAGCATCGGCACCGAATAGATCACCCGGCCGGTCAGGAGCGTCGCCAGGAAGACGAAGATCTGCACGCCGGTGGGGATCGCCACCGCTTCCGAGGCTGCCGAGAAGAAGCCGAGCGAGATCGACGGCAAGCCCGTGGCGTACATGTGGTGGACCCACAGGCCGAAGGACAGGAAGCCGGTCCCGACGGCCGCCAGGACGATCCAGGAATAGCCGAGGATTGGCCGCTGGGCGAAGGTCGGCACGATCATCGCCAGCAGCGCGATGGCCGGCAGGAAGACGATGTAGACCTCCGGATGGCCGAAGATCCAGAACAGATGCTGCCACAGCATCGGGTCGCCGCCGCGCGTCGGGTCGAAGAACGGCCAGTTGAACAGCCGTTCCAGCTCGAACAGGATGTCGCCAGCGATCAGCGGCGGGAAGGCGAAGAGGATCATCCCGGCGACGACCAGCACGTACCAGCCATAGAGCGGCATCAGGTTGAGCCGCATGCCGGGCGGCCGGCATTTGAGCGTGCCGACGATCAGCTCGACCGCCGCGGCGATCGAGGCGACCTCGATGAAGGACAGGCCCAGGAGCCAGATGTCCGGGCCGTAGCCGGGCGAGAACCGCTCCTGCGTCGTCAGTGGCGGATACATGAACCAGCCGCCCTCGGGGGCCGAATCGAAGAAGATCGAGCCGCAGACGAAGACGCCGCCGATCAGGAAGCACCAGTAGCCGAAGGCCGACAGGCGCGGGAACGGCAGGTCGCGCGCCCCCAGCATCTGCGGCAGAAGGATGATCGCCACGGCCTCGAAGATCGGCACCGCGAACAGGAACATCATCACGGTGCCGTGCAGCGTGTAGACCTGGTTGTAGAAGGACGCGGTCAGGAAGTCGTTGTCGGGCACCGCGAGCTGGCTGCGGATCATCAGGCCGAGAACGCCGGCAAACAGCATGAAGGCGAAGGACGTCGCCGTGTACCAGATGCCGACTTCGGTGTTGTTGACCGCCGACCAGTAGCGCCAGCCCTTCGGGGCGGCCCAGACCGTGCGCAGCCGGTCCTCCTGCTCGCGGCGGACGGCCGGATCCTCCTGGTCGCGATCGCTCGCGCCGGTGATCGCCGGGTTGTCGAAGGGTGTCTCGCTCATTCGAGGCGTCCGAGCCATTGGGCGATCGCGTCGATCTCGGTGTCCGGCAGGACGCCGAAGGACGGCATCTCGACGCCCGGCTTGACGTGATCGGTGGAGTGGATGAAGCGGGCGATATTGGCGACATTCGTCGGCAGCAGGCCGGCGGCGATGGTCTGGCGCGAGGCGATATGGGTCAGGTCCGGGCCGACGCGGCCGTTGGCTTCGGTGCCACGGACCGTATGGCAGGCGCCGCAGCCATTCTTCACGAACAGTGCCGCGCCGGGATCGTCGGTAATGGCGGCCGGCTGCGCCAGGGCCGCGACGCGGGCGTCGTATTCGGCCTGCGGCACCACCACGACGCGCAGCCCCATCTGGGTGTGGGCATCGCCGCAGAATTCGGCGCAGACGCCGTTATAGATGCCTTCGCGGGTCGGCTCGAGCACCAGCCGGTTGACCCGGCCCGGAATGGCGTCGGTCTTGCCGGCAATGGCCGGGACCCAGAAGGAATGGATCACGTCGGGGCTGCCGAGCAGGATCTCCGTGCGCCGGCCAAGCGGCAGCCAGAGCTCGTTGGCGCTCTCGATGCCGCCGTCGGGCAGGCTGCGCACCGCGCCCGGTTCGCCCTCGACATCGTAGGAGATGCGCCACCAGAAGCGCTCGCCCGAGACCGCGATGGTCGGCCCGTTTGCGGGGCGGCGCAACTCCGGCATCATGGCCAGGCCCCAGATGAGGAGGCCGGCGAGGACGACGACCGGAAAGACACCGCCACCGCAGATGATCAGGTAGAGGCCGGTGCGCTCGCTGTGGGCACGGGGCCGGGTCTTCGTGGCGTAGATGCCGAGCCCGATGACGAACAGCCAGATGGCGACCGATCCGACCAGCATGACCCAGAACAGGAAGGCGACGTCGGTGGCTTCGGCGCCGGCGCCCTCGAAGACCGATTGTGGTCCGGCGCAGCCGGTCAGGAGCGCCAGTCCGGCCGGGGCGGCGAGACGCGCGACCCGGCCCGGCCGCAAGGCGGCGGGCAATCTGCGACGGCTGGAGGTCCCGGTCATGAGCGGCCGCGATGCCGGCATCGTCATCCTTTCGATATGGCGCGGTCGCCGGATTTCCGGACGCCCCTCGTGGCGCCCTTATCGGCAGATAGGCGCCGTCCGGGCTTCGGCCAGAACGAAAGTGACGACCGCGCCCACATCGCTCTGGCTGCGCCGGATCATTGGAAATTGCGACCCTTGGGCAGCACCTCCCGGCTCTGGCGTTCGGCCATGCTGCGCTGGATCGGGCCGTCGCTTGCCGCAACCATGCGCAGGTGCCGGTGGGCCAGCCGCTTCTCGTCGATCGGCCGGCGCACCTCGTCGGCGCGGGCAAGGGCGGCGCCGAGCGAGACGGCGAGCTCCGCCGCGTCCACGTCGCCGGCCTTCGCCGCATCGGGGGCAAGGCCGGCCGGGCGGCTGGACGGGCGCCGCAGCGGGCTCTTCACGTGGTCGGCAGGGGCCAGGGCGTAATCCGTCGTCGCGCCGCCATCGGCAACGCGCATCAGGAGCGGCGTCAGGTCCTCGATGGTCTGGGCGACGACATGGATGACGCCGTGCTCGGACTGCATCCGGCCGGTCACCTTGACGAAACGGGCCCCCAGAACGAGGGCGCGGTGGCTTTCGAAGACCTTCGGCCAGACGATGATGTTGGCGGTGCCGGTCTCGTCCTCGATGGTCATGAAGATGACGCCCTTGGCCGAGCCGGGCCGCTGGCGGATCAGGACGAGGCCGGCGACCGTGACCCAGCTGCCCGAGCGCAGGCGCTCCAGACGTTCGTCGGGGATGACCCGCAGGGCCTCCAGGTCGCGGCGCACGAAGCTCACCGGATGCGCCTTCAGGGACAGCGACAGGAAGCGATAATCGTTGATCACCTCCTCGCCGACCGGCATCGGCGGCAGCCTCGCGTCGGGCTCGGCCTGCAGGTCGCGGGTCGCCGCCTGCTCGAACAGCGGCAGCCGCTCCGACGAGCCCTTGGCGTCGAGCGCCCGGCAGGCCCACAGCGCGTCGCGGCGGCTGTAGCCCAGCGAGGCGAAGGCGTCGGCATCGGCCAGCCGCTCGATGGTCGCGCGCTTCAGCCCCGAACGCAGCCACAGGTCGCGCACGGAATCGTAGCCCGCCCCCCGCGCCGCCACCAGCGTGCGCATGTCGGCCTCGCCGAGGCCCTTCACCTGCCGAAAGCCGAGACGGACCGCGTGGCGCGTGCGGATATGGTCGCGCATGCCGGCATTGCGCGCCTTCATCCGCCCGGGGTCGAAGGCGGCCGCTTCCAGTGTCTGGTCCCAGTCGGAGCGATTGATGTCGACCGGCCGCATCTCGACGCCGTGCTCGCGGGCGTCACGCACGATCTGCGCCGGGGCATAGAAGCCCATCGGCTGGGCGTTCAGGAGGGCGGCGGCGAAGACGTCCGGATAATGGCATTTCAGCCAGCAGGAGGCGTAGACCAGCAGCGCGAAGGAGGCAGCGTGGCTTTCGGGAAAGCCGTATTCGCCGAAGCCCTCGATCTGCTTGAAGCAGCGCTCGGCGAAGTCGCGCTCGTAGCCGCGCGCCACCATGCCCTCGACCATCTTCTTCTGGAAGGTGTGGATGGTACCGACCCGCCGGAAAGTCGCCATGGCGCGGCGCAGCCGGTCGGCCTCGTTCGGGGTGAAGCCCGCCGCGACGATGGCGATCTTCATCGCCTGTTCCTGGAACAGCGGCACGCCGAGGGTGCGGCCGAGCACCTCGCGCAGTTCCTCCTTGGGGAAGGTGACCGGCTCCAACCCCATCTTGCGGCGCAGATAGGGGTGGACCATGTCGCCCTGGATAGGCCCGGGCCGCACGATCGCCACCTCGATCACCAGATCGTAGAAACAGTCGGGCCGCAGCTTGGGCAGCATGGTCATCTGCGCCCGGCTCTCGATCTGGAAGACGCCGAGCGTGTCGGCGCGCTGGATCATCGCATAGGTCGGCTGGTCGTCCTGAGCCTTCGACAGATCGGCCAGCGTCAGCGGCAGGTCGTAATGCTGCTGCAGGAGATCGAAGGCCCGGCGCAGGCAGGACAGCATGCCCAGCGCCAGGATGTCGATCTTCAGGATGCCGAGCTCGTCGAGATCGTCCTTGTCCCACTCGACGATGGTGCGCCCCTCCATGCCGGTGTTGAGGATCGGCACCACCTCGTCGATGCGGCCCTTGGTGATGACGAAGCCGCCGACATGCTGGGACAAATGCCGGGGAAAGCCGGCAAGTTCGGCGGAAAAGGACAGGACGTTGGCGGTGGTGGCGTCCTTGGCCGACAGGCCCGCGGCGGCGGCCTCGCGCTCGCCGAGATCGGCGGAGGAATAGCCCCAGACCGAGCCGGACAGGGCCGAGACGGCATCTTCCGACAGGCCGAACGCCTTGCCGACCTCGCGGGCGGCCGACCGCGCCCGATAGGTGATGACGGTGGCGGCAATGGCGGCGTTGTCGCGGCCGTAATGCTCGTAGATGTACTGGATCACCTCTTCGCGGCGCTCGTGCTCGAAGTCGATGTCGATGTCCGGCGGCTCGCGCCGGTCCGAAGAGATGAAGCGCTCGAACAGCAGGCCGGCCCGCTCCGGCGAGACCTCGGTGACGCCGATGCAGAAGCAGACGACGGAATTGGCCGCCGAGCCGCGGCCCTGGCACAGGATGCCCTTCTCGCGGGCGCCTTTCACGATGTGGTGGACGGTGAGGAAATACGGCTCGTACTGCAACTCGCCGATGATCTTCAGCTCGTAGTCGATCCGCGTCGTCACGCTGGCCGGCACGCCCTCCGGATAGCGCCAGCGGGCGCCCTCATGGGCGAGATGGCGCAGCTCCTCGGCCGGCGAGCGCGACAGCTTCAGCGCCTCGTCGGGATATTCGTAGGCAAGGCTCTTCAGGTCGAACTGCAGCTCGGCGAAGAACTGGCCGGTCTCGGCGATCGCCTCGGGATAATGGCGGAACAGCCGCTCCATCTCGTGCGGCGCCTTCAGGTGCCGCTCGGCATTGCGCGCCAGCAGGAAGCCGGCCTCGGCCAGCGGCACATGCTCGCGGATCGCGGTCATCACGTCCTGCAGCCGCCGCCGGCCCGGAGCGTGGTGAAAGGCGTCGTTGGTGGCCAGCATCAGCGTGCGGCAGCGCGCAGCCAGATGCGCGGCCCGCGCCATGCGGCGCTGGTCGAGCCCGTCATGGGCCGGCGCGACGGCCAGGCGGACGGCGCCGCCGAAGGCCTCGCGCAGCCGGTGCAACGGGTCGGCGAGGCCGGCCTCCATTGCCGCCGCGTCGCCGTCCTGGCCGCAGCCAAGCGCCTGCGGGGCGATCATCGCGAGGTTCAGCCCCTCGCCCCATTCCAGGAGGTCGGCAAGGGTGAGGATGCAGCTTCCCTTGGTCGCCCGCAGATTGCCGCGGCTCAGAAGCCGGCAGAGCCGACCCCAGCCGGCGCGGTCGCGCGGATAGGCGAAGATGTCGGGCGTCGCGTCGGAAAACACCAGCCGTGCGCCAGGCGCATAGGGCAGTTCCGCCTCGCGCGCGGCCTGATGGGCGCGCACGACGCCGGCCACGGTGTTGCGGTCGGCAATACCGAGGCCGGCGAGCCCCAGGCGATGGGCGGTGACCACCAGCTCCTCCGGCTGCGACGCGCCGGCAAGGAAGGAAAAGCAGCTGGCGACGCCGATCTCGGGAAAGGCCCGGGGCTCGCGATAGGGCTCGATCCTCATGCAAAGATGCCGTGCAGGAACCAGGCCGGGCGCCCGTCCGGCACCTGCAGCTCGGGATCGACGGCCGGATCGGCGCAGCCCTGGCGGAACAGCCAGAAGCGGCGGCCGGCCTCGTCCTCGACGCGGTAATAGTCACGGGCCGCTTCGTCGGGCTGGCGCCACCATTCGCCGGCGATGCGCTCCGGCCCCTCGGCGCGGCGCACCACGTGCAGCGCCCGGCGCCAGCGAAATTTCAGCGGTGCGCCGTCCGGCACCTCGAAGCTCGCCTCGATCGCTTCCGGCATGGCGAGCAGCCGCAGCGGACGCGGCGCCGTCTGCGGCGCGGCGACCGGTGCCGGCCTTGCCAGCGCGGCCGAGCCCGACGCCATCGGCCGCCAGCGCTCGGCCCGCTCGGGCCAATGGCTGGCGACGGCGTCGAGCCGCAGGACGCTGGCCTCGCCGAGCCGCGCCCCGAGCCGGTCGACGAGACTGCCGAAGGCGTCGCTGCCGACGGTCTCGCCGGACAGATCGGTCTGCAGGTCCGGCATCGGCTCGGTGGCGTAGATGGCGAGCTTGACGAGATCGTAGCCGAAGCCGGCGTCGAACTCCTCGCCGAGCCCCTTCATGCGTTCGCGGAACAGGCGCTGGATGGCGGCGGGCTCGCGCACTGGCCGCGAGGCGCCGACCACCAGCCGGTTGACCGCGCCGTCGACGCGAAACAGCGACAGTTCGAGCTGCCGCGCGCCGACGCCGCGCCGCTCCAGGTCGCCCTTCAGCCGCGCGGCGAGCAGCAGGAGGATGCGCTCCACGTCGTCGGTCAGGCTGATCGGCTCGAACAGCCGCCGCTCGGCGGTCAGGTCCGGCACCGGCCGGCGCGGGCTGATCGGCCGGGAGGCGCGGCCGAGCGCGGTGTCCAGACGGGCGAGGAGATCCTCGCCGAAGCGCCGCGCCAGCCCGGCGCGGGGCAGCGCCAGCAGCGCGTCGATGGTCTTCAGGCCGAGACGGCGAAACATCGCCGCGACCGGCGGCTCCAGCCGCAGCGCGGCGACGGGCAGCGGCGAAACCGCGGCCAGTTCGTCGTTCTCGGCGACGATGGCGCCGCCGCGCCCCCTGCCGCCGCCGACCAGCGCCAGGGCCGTGCCGGCATGGCTGGCGATCGTCGCGAGGGCGGCAAGGCCCTGATGGAACAGCCGCACCAGCAGGTCGTCCATCAGCGCCTTCTCGCCGCCGAAGAGATGGGCGCAGCCGGAAATGTCGAGGACGAGACCGTGCGGCGCGTCGAGGGCGACGAGCGGCGTGTAGCGGTCGCACCAGTCGGCGACCGCCTCCAGCAGCCGCCGGTCGGCGGCTGGGTCGGCAAGCATGACCTCCATGTCCGGAAACCGCGCCTTCGTCTCGGCCAGGCCGCTGCCGGCCGCAAGCCCCATGGCCTCGGCCGTCTCGCAGGTCGCCACGATGCGGTTGGCGTTGCCGACGGTCTCGTAGAGCGCCAGCGGCGCCGGGCGGCCGCTTTCGTCTCCGCTGCCGCCGGCCGCTCCCTTACGAGGCGCGTCGGAGCGCCACGACCGTCCCATCCGCTCGCGCCGGATCCGGTCCGTCGACAGCCGTGGAAACGAGAGGGCGAGATAGCGGTTCGGAACGGGCCGGGGGGCCGAAACGTCGCTCATGGGAATTCCACTCCAGGACTACATGCTGCGGGCGACCGTCGCGGGATTTCTCCACCGTGACGTCGAAGACCGGGTGGCCGATGAGCTTGTCGCGATCGGCCAGGTCGGCGACGCGGCTCGCCGGCCCCGGCCGGATCCGCAGCCGCAGCGGCGCGGCGGTGGCCTCGGGACGAGCGCTCTGGCGCAGCAGCAGCAGCGGCAGGCCGGCGTCGCGGGCGCGCAGATGCAGCCGCCGGGTGCCGTCGAGGCCGAGCCGGGCGGGATTGCCGCGCACTTCCAGGATCGCCATGGCCAGCGCCCGCGAGGTGGCGGCCTCCTCGCCGGCCCAGGCCGCCTCGTCCAACTTGCGGGTCTTGACGAGACAGAGCGCGGCGGGGTCGAGGCCGAAGCTCGCCAGCCCCGGCAGATAGGGAAGCCCGGCCTCGGAAAACGCCATCATGTCGCCGATCCACAGGAGCGGCCGGCCCGGGCGGGCGCCGAAGCGGATCGCCAGCGCCAGCGCGAAACCGGCGAGCGAGCCGCCGTCGCGGGTCTCGTCGAGATGGATTTCGGCCAGTCCCGCCGCCGGAAAGCCGCCGCCGAGCGCCGTATCGGCCGCCGCGTCGCCGAGCGACAGGAGCTTCGGCATCGCGCGTCGCACGGCTGCCGCGTCGCCCTGGAGGCGGGTGTCCGCAGCCGTGTCTTCCAGCCGGCAGACCGGCTCGCCCTCGATCTGCGCGATGCGCTCGCGCAGCTCCGACAGGGCACGATTCCTAGCAAAGTCCCGATCCGTGCCATACAGGCGAACGGGCGCAGGCGGGGCCCCGCGCCGGGGGGCGGACAGCGCGGCGGGATCGGTCGAGGCCATAGGATTCTCCTTCGATCACAAGGGATTCGCGATCGCTCCGCCTCACCAAGAGGTTTGTTCCTGATATGTTCCTATGGATTCCAGAGCGGCCCTAGAGAGTCAAGCCGAGTCTGCGCTTGCCCGGGCGCCGTCTTCGGGAAGGGCAGGATTCCTAATCCTCTGGCTTGCGACAACCACGCAAAAAGGCCGCCGCGAGGGTGTCGCGGCGGCCTTTCGAAAGGTCTGTGGATGATGGGTGCGGTCAGGCGTCCTTGGTGACGTGCGGCCGTTCGCCGACGAAGAAGAACGGCCGCAGGCGCACGCCGAGAACCGAGCCGGCATAGGCTGCGACCAGCCACAGCCAGCCATGCAGGCTGCCCGAGGCGATGCCGCCGAAATAGGCGCCGATATTGCAGCCGAAGGCGATTCGCGCGCCATAGCCCAGCATCAGTCCGCCAATCGCCGCGGCCAGGATGGAGCGCAGCGGGATGGCGAAGTTCGGTGCCAGCCGGCCGGCGAGGGCCGCGGCGAGGAGGGCACCGAGGATGATGCCGAGATTCATCACCGAGGTGATGTCGGCGAAGATGCTGGAGGATAGCGCCGTCGCATTGCCCGGCTGCTGCCAGTAGGACCAGGCGGAGGGATCGACGCCGCCGAGTTCCGACAGCTTGGCGCCCCACAGGGCGAAGGCCGAAGTGATGCCCCAGGGGCGTCCGGCCAGCGCCAGCGTGACGAAGTTGAGCAGCGCCAGCGCGATGGCGCCGGCGACCAGCGGCCACGGCCCGCGGGCAAAGCGTGCCAGACCGTGGCGCTTCGGTGCGTCGGCCTGCTCCAGCCCGCCATGGCGGCGCTTTTCGACGAGGATCGTCACGGCCGCGATGGCCGCGAAGACGGCGAAGGACAAAACGATGCCCAGCGGCGCGCCGACACTGTCGACAACCGAGACCGGCTCGAAGGCCGGCAGCGCCATCCACCAGTCGAAATGGATCGTCGCCAGCAGCGAGCCGATGATGAAGAACGCCAGCGTGATCAGCATGCGGGCATTGCCGCCTCCGGCGGTGTAGAGCGTGCCGGAGGCGCAGCCGCCCCCCAGCTGCATGCCGATGCCGAAGATGAACGCCCCGACCAGCACCGAGGTGCCCACCGGCGAGACGAAGCCCGAGACCTCCTGGCCGAACAGGCTGCCGGCGGCCAGCGCCGGGAAGAACAGCGCGACGGCGATGGCGAGCATCACCATCTGGGCGCGCAGGCCCCGGCCGCGACCGTCGCGGATGAAGTTGCGCCAGGCCGAGGTGAAGCCGAAGGCGGCATGGTAGAGGACGAGGCCGAAGGCACCGCCGACGACGAAGAGCGCGGCGATGCGCGGGCTTTGGCCGAAGCCAAGACCCAGCGCGCCGATGAGGGCGAGGCCGAGCGCGACCCAGGCGGCCGGGCTCACGGCGCCGCTGCCGGGGGCGCGGCCCGCCATGGTGATCTGCGACATGGATGTCTCCGTGGAAATGCAAGCTATTGCAACGACAGATAGGCGCGGGATGCGGGGCCGGCGACGCACAGCATGCTCCGCCCGGCATCGGGAGGCGAAGATTGTTCCCCGGAAGCGCCGATCCGCGCCAAGCGCATCACCTCGGATGCCGTGAGGCTTTCGTGAGCCGGCTACATCCGGATGCGGCGCAGCGCGTCGGCCGGTTCGCGGCGACCGCGCCATTGCTTGGGATAGCCGAAGGAGACCTCCTCGAAGGCAACGCCGTCGATAGTTTTGGAGGAGGGCATGTGCAGATGGCCGGAGATCACGGCGCGGGCGTTGTAGCGGGTGTGCCAGTCCTCGGTGCGGGTGGTGCCGCACCAGATCGAGAAGCGCGGAATGCGCGGCAGACGGGCCAGATCGCGGCGCAGCGGCCAATGATTGACGAGGATGTTGGGCACGCCGTCGTCGAGCCCGTCGAGGCGGGCCGCGGTCGCCGACACGCGCGCCGCACACCAGGCGCTGCGGCTGGCATGGGGATCGGCCGGCAGGAACTGCTCGTCGGAGCAGACCGGCCCGCCCTCGCGGGCCCAGGCGACGGCGTCCTCATGGGCGACATCGGACGGCCGGAAGGAATAGTCGTAGAGCAGGAACATCGGCACGATGCGCACGTCCTGTCCGTCGATGGCAACGACCGGATAAGCATCCTCCGGCGTCAGCACGCCGCGGGCCCGGCAGCGTTCGACGAAGTGGTGGTAGCGTGCCTCGCCGCGCAACGGCACGCCCTCCGAGGCCACGGCCCAGAGTTCGTGATTGCCCGGCACCCAGACGACTTGCCGGTATTTCGGCTGCAGGACGTCGAGGGCCAGATCCAGATGGCGCTCGGTCTCGCCGACGTCGCCGGCGAGGATCAGCCAGTCGTCCGGATGCGCGGCAATCTCGTGGATCGCCTCGCGATTGGCCGGGTGGCCGAGATGCAGGTCGGCGACGGCGAAGAGCTTCACGACGCGGCGTCCGTGGCATCGACATCGGTAACGGAGCCCGACAGCGGGACGGTGCGCAGGAAGCGCACGGCGTCGATCCGGTCCGGCGGTGAGGCCGCGAAGGCCAGGCGGTGATCCTGCGAGACGCGCCGGCGCAGGAAGGCCCAGCGGGCCGGATCGTCCGGGCAGCCTTCATGGAAGGCGATGGTCGGCCGGTCGGCGGCGTCGTCGAGGGCGAAGGAGAAGCCGTCCAAGGGCAGGGCCAGTCCCATGCCGCGGGCCTTGATATAGGCCTCCTTCAGGGTCCAGACCGCGAAGAAGCGCTCGGCCAGCGCCGGGCCGGTTGCCGCGCGCACCCATTCGGCTTCGGATGGCGAGAAATAGCGCCCGGCCAGATCGAAAGTGGCGCTTTCGCGGCCGACCGCCTCCACGTCGACGCCGATCTCGCAGCCTCTGGAGACGGCCAGCGCGACGAGGCCGCGCGTATGGGAGAGGGTGAACACGAGGCCGCCCGCCGCCTCGCCGACGATCGAGGGGCGGCCGTGGCGGTTGGTCTCGAAGCGCCAGTCGGCGGGCGCGACGTCGCGATAGCGCGACAGGGTGGTGCGGACCAGCGCCCGCCCGACCAGGAACTCGTCGCGGGCGCCTGCCACCTTGTAGCGGTCGTGGCGCTCGGCCTCGTACGGGTCGAGGAGCCCGCGATAGGCCGCGCGCTCGCTGTCGCCGATATCGGCCAGGAAGGTCAGCCAGATGGCGACGCCGTTCTCCGGCAGGGCAGGGGCGCTGGTGGGATCGATCGGTGGCAAGGCGGTCCTCGGCGGCACGGCGGCCGGGGCTTACGGGCCGCAAAAGCATCGAGGCGCGGGGGGCGCCCGCGCCTCGATCATCGTTCAATGTGGGGAGGCCTCAGTCCACCCGGTAGAGGGGCACCGGCCGCTCATCGCGACGCTCGCGGCGTTCCTCGCGATAGTCGCGGCGATCGTCCCTGCGCTCCCGACGAAATTCGCGGCGATCTTCACGCCGCTCCTCGCGGAAGTCACGGCGGGCATCGCGGCGATCGTCCCGGCGGTCGCGACGATCGAAGTCGCGGCGATCGCGGCCCCGGCGATCGTCGTAGCGATCGCGGTCGCGATAGAAATTGCGGCCGCGATAATGGTTGTCCCAATAGCTGCCGATGGAGAAGGAGATGATCGGCGCGTCCATCCGCTCGACATAGCGCGGACCGGTGTAGCGGCGCTCGCTGACATCGGCGAGATAGTTGGACGACATCCAGCCGCGCTGGCCGTCATAGCCGACATCGCACCAGGCGCGGGTGTCGAGGCAGCCGAAGACGCGGACCCGGTCGCCGGCGCCGACGACGTTGACGGCAGGATAGGAGGTCGACGGTCCGGCGCGCAGATTGACGTCGGTAGTGGCGATCGCACGCGACTGCGCCTGTGCGCTCGCTGGCAGGGTGAAGGCGCTCGCGACCGCGAGCGCTGCAAAGAGCATCTTGTTCATGGCGTTCCCTCGGACTGAGCCGGAACCTCTCCGGTTCTCTTGTCGCAGTAAGCCACAGTCAGTCCGAACGGTTCCCGAACGCACCTGTTATCCGGTGTTCATCTTCCGCAGCGGCAGAGGGTCAGCGCTTCGCCTCGATCGCGTCCCACAGAACCGCAGCGATATCGGCGCCACCGAAACGCTTCACCTCGCGAATGCCGGTCGGCGAGGTGACGTTGATCTCGGTCAGGAGATCGCCGATCACGTCGATGCCGACGAAGATCAGGCCGCGCTCGCGAAGAGCTGGCCCGATGCGCTCGCAGATCTCGCGTTCGCGCGGCGTCAGCTCGGTCGGCGTCGCCTGGCCGCCCACATGCATGTTGGAGCGGGTGTCGGTCTCGGCCGGCACGCGGTTGATCGCACCGGCGAACTCGCCATCAACCAGGATGATCCGCTTGTCGCCCTTGCGCACGTCCTTCAGATAGCGCTGGACGATGAACGGCTCGCGGAACAGCAGGCCGAAGGTCTCCAGGAAGGAGGTCAGGTTGCGGTCGTCCGGGGTGATGTGGAAGACGCCGGCGCCGCCATTGCCGTAGAGCGGCTTCATGACGATGTCGCCGAATTCGGCGCGGAAGGCCATGACCTCTTCCGGGTCCTTGGTGATCAGCGTCTCCGGCATCAAATCGGCGAATTCGGTGACGAAGATCTTCTCCGGCGCGTTGCGCACCGAGGTCGGGTCGTTGACGACCAGCGTCTTCGGGTGGATGCGGTCGAGAATGTGGGTCGAGGTGATGTAGGCCATGTCGAAGGGCGGGTCCTGGCGCAGGAGGACGACGTCCATCTCGGCCAGATCGACCTTTTCCTGGGGGCCGAGGCTGAAATGGTTGCCCTCTTCCTCGCGCAGTTCCAGCACCTCGCCGCGGGCCGTGGCACGGCCGTCGCGCAGCGACAGCCGGTCGGGCGTGTAGTGGAACAGGCTGTGGCCGCGGTTCTGCGCTTCCAGGCAGAGGGCGAAGGTGGAATCGCCCTTGATCGAGATCGAGGAGACATGGTCCATCTGGACCGCGACTTTGAGCACCATGGGGTTTCCTTCGCCTAGGAACGGGTACGACCGCGCTGCGACGTAGCGCCGAGCGGCGGCATGCGCAATGGCAATGGACGGATCGTCGCCGGCAAGGGCCCAGGCGGGGCCGTGGTCAGGCGACCCAGCGGCGTCCGGTGGTCTCCAGCCCGAAGAAGCGCGGCGTGCGGGCAAAGGCGGCGAGGCCGGCCAGCGCGGCCAGCGGTTCGGTCACCACGAAGAGCGGGATCTCGCGCATCAGGGCGCTGTGCGGAGCCTTGTCTTCGAAGGCGGCGCGCACCTGGTCGGCCTTCAGGATCGGGATGATGCGCTGGAAGATGCCGCCGGCGATGTAGATGCCGCCGCGGGCCATGAAGAGAAGCGCGATGTCGCCGGCGACGCGGCCGAGATAGGTGGCGAAGAGGTCCACGGCTTCGCTCGACGGCGCGTCCTTGCGGTTGACGGCCGCCTCGGTGATCTCGGCGGGCGAGCTGTGGACCGGGTCGACGCCGTCGGCGGCGCAGATCGCCTCGTAGAGATTGACGAGGCCGCGGCCGCACAGCACCTGTTCGCCCGACACCCGTCCCTCGATGGTCTTCAGATGCGGCCAGATCGCGTAGTCGCGGGGTGTGCGCGGACCGAGATCGATATGGCCGCCTTCCCCGGCGACGGGAATCCACATGCTGCGGGCGCGCACCAGCCCGGCGACGCCGAGGCCGGTGCCGGGGCCGAGCACGGCGCGGCTGGCGCCTTCATGGACGGTGCCGCCGCCGATCTGCGAGCGCGAGGCGTCGCCTAGCGCGGAGATCGCCAGCGCCTGCGCCTCGAAATCGTTGAGGACGATGACCTCCTCGATCCCCAGTTCGGCCAGCATCTTGCGCGGCCGCACCACCCAGGGACAATTGGTCAGGTCGATCTCGTCGCCGTCCACCGGGCCGGCGACCGCCAGAACCGCCGATTTCGGCTGGATGGAGGTCTTGTCCAGAACCGTCGCCTGGATCGCATCGTCGATGGTCTCGAAATCTGCGGTCTGGATCACCGGGAACGGCTTGGGATCGGCGAAGGCGTCGACCAGCAGGGAAAAGCGCGCATTGGTGCCGCCGATATCGCCGATCAGGACCGGAAACTTCAACGCGTCGTTTTCGTCGCGCTTGCCTGCCATGGGAATGCCCGCTTCAATCGATTCGTATGACTGCCACATAGGCCATTGCCGTGACGAAGGCAAAACGCCGATCCGCCGCGCGCGCCGGCTTCGGCCCCTCCCGCAGGGCCGGCAGGGGCCCGCGGGAGTGATCGATGGGTTCAGCGGATGGGGCGGTTGGTCGGGATCGGAACCCGCACTTCGGGCGCATAGCCGAGCGTCCCGGCCGGGGCGGCCATGCTGGCGGCCACCACGCCGCCGCCGCCGTCGAAGCGGGCCGGCGCGTTGGCAACCTGGCGGCAGGCGTCGGGCATGTCGCCCAGCATCATCGGCGGCTTGGGCTTGGCGGGCTTGCCGCCGGGCTTGGGCGGCTGCAGCGCCACGTCGAACCACCAGTCGAGATCGCCGCAGCCGTCGCCGCTGCCGGTGGAGCGCTGGGCGGTGCAGCCGGGCGAGCCGGGCTGGCAGAACAGGCGCACGTGAAAATGTTCGTGATGGCCGTAATAGGGGCGCACCTTGTTCAGCCAGGCGCGTTCGCGCCCCGAGGTCTCGCACAGCTTCTTCTTGATGCCCGGATGGACGAAGATGCGTTGCACCTTGGGGTCCTCGGCGGCCATGCGGATGAGGTCGCGATAGTTCGAGGTCCAGACCCGGTCGTCGACCTGAAAGGTGCCGGGCTTCAGCACCGAGCGGAACGGAAAATCCTCGCGGGCCTCCGGCGTCAGCCGACCGGCCGGCATTGGCTGCAGCCAGATGTCGGCGTCCAGCCCGATCTGGTGCGAGGCATGGCCGGACGGCATCGGGCCGCCGCGGGCCTGCGAGATGTCGCCGACGAGAAGGCCGGGCCAGACGCCGCGCGCCGCCGCCTCACGGGAGAGGCGCTCGAGGAAGGCGATGGTGTTCGGATGGCCGTAGCGGCGATCGCGCGACAGGCGCATCGCCTGCCATGCCGGCCCGTCGGCGGGCAGTTGCGCCGCGCCGGCAAGGCAACCCTTGGAGTAGAAGCCGTGGCTGGCCGAGGGCAGGGCCGCCGCCGCATGCTGGCTGCCGAAGATCTGCTTGGCGGTCGGCTCGGCCGCGACGGCCGTGCATGCCATCATCGCCGCGACCAGAAGCGCGCCCGCTGCCGTGCGTGTCCGCATCTTGCCCGTTGCCGTCATCAGCCTCGTCGTCCCCCGTCGTCGCGTCCGCGAGCCTATCGGGCCCAGTTGGGCCGAGGCTTGCGGGAAGGCGTCCGGGCGCGGCGAGACGCCGGCCCGGATCATCGTGCGAGGACTGCCGCAGGCTTATGCCGTTTTCGTGGCCGTCAGCCGGAAACCTCGACCCAGTCGCCGGTCCGGCCGGCCTCGAACAGGGCGTCGATGGCCGCCTGGTTGCTGCGGCTGGATTCCAGCGAGAACAGTTCGGTACCCTTGCCGGCGATCGCATCGGCGAAGCTCTCCACCTGCAGCCGGTACTGGTCGACGCCGGGAAAGCGGAAGGTCTCGGTATGGCGGTGCGTGCGGTCGTGCAGGAACACCTTGTCGCCGTCGTAGAGACTGGCGTTGAACGGCGCGGCGATCTCGATGAAGCCGTCCTGGCCGTGGAAGACGATGCCCTGCCGGTTGGCCATGCGGGTGCCCAGATACAGGCTCATCTCGAAGTCGCCGAAATCCACCGTGCCGGTGACGAAGGAATCGGTGCCGAACTCGGCATCGGTGACGACCTTGGCGCGCACCCGTACCGGCTCCATGCCGGTCGCGAAGCGGCTGGTGACCATGGGATAGACGCCGATGTCGCGCAGCGCGCCGCCGCCCAGCTCGGGCCGGTTGCGCATGTTGGCGGCGTCGACATTGTAGTAGCTGAAGGCCGCCTCGATATGCACTAGCCGGCCGATCGCGCCATCGGCGATGAGCTGCTGCACCTTGGCCCATTGCGGGTGGTAGGTGACCATGAAGGCTTCGGATACCGTGACGCCGGCCGCCTTCGCCGCATCCGCGATCGTCGCGATCTCGTCGGCGGTCATGCCCATCGGCTTTTCGCAAAGGACGTGCTTGCCCGCCTCGATCGCTTTCAGCGTCCATTCGGCGTGCTGGGAGGTCGGGAGCGGGACGTAGATCACGTCGACCTCGTCGGAGGCCAGGAGCTCGTTGTAGCTGCCATAGGCGCGCGGGATGCTGAACATCTCGGCGACTTCGCGCGCCCGCTCCACGTCACGGCTGGCGATCGCCGCCAGCCTGCCATTGGTCGCCTTGGCGATCGCGGGCATCACATGTTCCCGCCCGATCTTGGCGGTGGACAGAATTCCCCATCTGAGCATGCCGGTTCCCCCTTGGTGGTCGTTCGTCGTTCGTCGTTCTTGTCCTTGCCGCGGCCGGCCGCCCCTCGCCAGGCGGCCGGCCGCACGTCTCGTCAGCTGTTCAGGACAGCCTTCACGGCGTCCAGCTCGGTCAGTGGCGTCTGCGGCCGCGGGCCGATCTGGCTGATGATGTGGCCGGCCGACGCAACGCCGAGCCGGGCTGATTTCTCGTGGTCGAGGCCCATTGTGTAGCCGCGCAGGAAACCGGCGGCAAAGAGGTCGCCGGCACCGGTCGCGTCGACCACCTTGTCGACGGCCGTTGCCGGCACCGCGATCCGCTGCTCGCCCTCGGCCACGACGCAACCCTTCTCGCTGCGGGTCACCGCAGCGAAGCGCTTCACGTCGCTGGCCAGCGCGTCGATCGCCGCGTCCATGTCGTCGGTTTCGTAAAGCGCCTTGGCCTCGGCCTCGTTGGCGAAGACGATGTCGACCGTGCCCGAGCGGATCAGGTCGAGGAATTCGGCGCGGTAGCGATGCACGCAGAAGGAATCCGACAGGGTCATGGCAACCTCGCGGCCGTTCTCATGAGCGATCTTCGCGGCGGCGACGATGGCCTCCTTGGCGCGGGGCGGATCCCACAGATAGCCTTCGAAATAGGTGACCTTGGCAGCAGCCACGAGCCCGGCGTCGATGTCCTGCGGCCCGAGCTCGGTGCAGGCGCCGAGGAAGGTGCTCATCGAGCGCTCGCCGTCCGGCGTGACCAGGACCATGCAGCGCGCCGTCGGTGGCGTGGTGTCCAGCGGCATGGTGTCGAACTTGACGCCCAGCGCGCGGATGTCGTGGGTGAAGATCCGGCCGAGTTGGTCGTTGGCGACCTTGCCGATATAGGCGCCCGTCCCGCCGAGGCTGACCAGCCCCGCAATGGTGTTGCCGGCGCTGCCGCCCGAGGTCTCCGTGCCCGGACCCATGGCGTCGTAGAGATGCTCGGCACGCTCGGCATCGATCAGCGTCATGCCGGCCTTCTGCACGCCTTCGCGTTCCAGAAAGGCGTCGTCCGCGCGCGCAATGATGTCGACGATCGCATTGCCGATCGTCAGAACGTCGTATTCTGCCATGGTCCATCCTGTCGTTACCGTGCGGACTGGTTAACCCGCGATGGGCTGAATGGCCAGCGTCGCCGGATGGAGGCGGCCGCGCGCGCGTTGCGGCTGTCCCGGGTCGACCCTATCTCGGAGCCAGAAAGGTATCCCGATGATCTTCACCGCTGCCCGGCTTGCGCTCGCCGACATTCTCTCGCCGCCGTTCCGGGCCGCCCTGTGGAAGACCCTCGGGCTGACGGCCGTGGTGCTCGTCGCGCTCTGGTTCGGCATCGGCGCCATGGCCGAGATCCTCGCCGTACCGTTCCTGTCCAATCTGTTTCCAGACGATCTGAGCTGGCTCGACCAGGTCGGAACCGTTGCCGGCTGGGCCGCGGGGCTGCTTCTGGCGGTGCTTCTGGCCTTCCTGATCGGACCGATCAGCGCGATCATCGCCAGCCTGTTCCTCGACGACGTGGCGGTGGTGGTGGAGCGCGAACGCTATCCCCAATCGCCGACGGGCACCGCGATGGCGTTCCTGCCGGGCCTCGTCCTGTCGGTGAAGTTTTTCGGCGTGGTCATTCTCGGCAACCTTCTGGCGCTGCTGCTTCTCCTGGTACCGGGCGTCAACATCGCCGCCTTCTTTCTGGTCAACGGCTATCTGCTCGGTCGCGAGTATTTCGAATTCGCGGCCATGCGCTACCGTTCGGAGGAGGAGGCCAAGGCGATCCGTTCGCGCCATGGCAGCACGGTGTTCATGGCGGGTCTGCTGATTGCCGGCTTCCTCGCAATCCCGATCGTCAATCTGCTGACGCCACTCTTCGCAGCGGCGTTGATGGTGCATCTGCACCAGCGCATCGCCGCGAAGACCGGTGGGCTGCCGGCTCCCGCGGACCGAACCGCACACCGCGTCAGGGGATCGGGTGGAGCGGCGCCGGAACGTCGTTCGTCTTGATCTCTGCCTTGCAAAGATCGGCGATGACGCAAGCCTCGCAATCGGGCTTTCGGGCCTTGCAGACATAGCGGCCGTGCAGGATCAGCCAGTGATGGGCATGGCGGCGATAGGGCTGCGGGATGATCCGCAACAGCCCTTGCTCGACCGCCTCCGGCGTCGCCCCCGGCGCCAGCTTCAGCCGGTTGCCGATCCGGAAGATGTGAGTGTCGACGGCCAACGTCTCTTCGCCGAAGGCGACGTTGAGGACGACACTGGCGGTCTTGCGCCCGACGCCGGGAAGGGCCTCCAGCGCGGTTCGGTCGCCCGGCACCTCGCCGCCATGCTGCGCCATCAGCGTTTCGGCGAGGGCGGCGACGTTCTTGGCCTTGTTGCGATAGAGCCCGATCGTGCGGATGTGCTCGCGGATCGCATCCTCCCCCAGCGCCGCCATGGCGGCTGCATTGTCGGCGACGCGAAACAGCTCGCGGGTTGCCTTGTTGACGCCGGCATCGGTCGCCTGTGCCGACAGGACCACGGCGACCAGTAGCGTGAACGGATTGGTATAGGCGAGTTCCGACACGGGCTCCGGGCGCTGGACGGAGAAGCGCCGGAAGATCTCGGTGATCTCCTCTTCCGAATAGGGGATCTTCACGCGGCGGGGGCGTGCCGGGCGCCGCGTCGCTGCCTTGGCCGGACGCTTCGCACTCGCCGCGCGGGACGATGCGTCGCTTTTGCCGCGCTTGACCCCTTGGCCGGATGGTCCAATCTTGTCGCTCATCGTTGCCCTATAGCGAGACGACGCCGTGACTGACAATCGCGATGGCACAGGTCAGGCCGACGCCGCGTCGGAACGGCCGATCTTCGAGGCCTTGCTGACGCCCTACCGCTCGCTCGGCCGGCGGGGCTTCAACATCCTCATGGCCTTTGTCGGCGGGGTCAGCCTCGTCACCGGCATCGCCTTCGTCGCCAAGGGCGCCTGGCCGGTCTTCGGCTTCTTCGGCGTCGACGTGCTGCTGATCTGGTGGGCGTTTCGCGCCAGCTACCGCTCGGCCAGGGCACGCGAACTGGTCACCGTGTCCCGGACCGATCTGGCGATCCGCAAGATCTCGCCACGCGGCGAGGTCCGCGAGACCCATCACAACCCGTTCTGGGCGCGATTCAAGGTGGACCGGCATGACGAGATCGGCATCACCCGCATGAGCGTCGATTCCAAGGCAGCTTCCACCGAGATCGGCGGGTTTCTCAATCCCGACGACCGTGAGAGTTTCGCCCGCGAATTCAACCGCGCGCTGCTGACCGCCAAGGGCCGCTGACCGGCTGGCGTCTCCGTCTGGCCGATTGTCGGAAAACGGGTGGCGGACGCCGCCCGTGGAGGCGATGATCGGCCAGCAAGGGAGAATTGCCATGTTGTCGATCGCACCCGACACGGCCCGAACCGACCCCGCCGTGATCACGCCATCCGCCGGCCAGGGGAGCCTTGGCGATTACGAGACGGTCCGCCGCGCCATCGAGTTCATCTCGGTGCGCTACAGCGAGCAGCCGAGCCTCGGCGAGATCGCCGCCGCGCTCGGCCGGTCGGAAGAAGCTCTGACCACCGTGTTCCGCCGCTGGGCCGGGCTGACGCCGAAGGCGTTCCTCCAGGCCGTCACCATGGACCATGCAAGGCGCCTGCTCGACGGCGGGGCGTCACTTCTGGACGCAGCCTTCGAGGTGGGGCTCTCCGGGCCCTCGCGGCTGCACGACCTCTTCGTCAAGCATGAGGCCCAGTCGCCGGGCGCCTACAAGGCCAAGGGCGCCGGGATCGCCTTCGACTATGGCTTCCACGCCACGCCCTTCGGACTGGCGCTGGTCGTGGCTACCGAACGCGGCCTCGCCGGCATCGGCTTTGCCGAACCCGGCGACGGCGGCGAGGCGGCGGCGCTGGACGACATGCGCCGGCGCTGGCCGAAGGCGAGCTTCCGGCCGGCACCCGACCAGACCGCTCCACTCGCCCGGCGCATCTTCGAACCGGGCCACTGGCAGAGCGAGCGGCCGTTGCGGGTCGTGCTGATCGGGACGGATTTCGAAATCCGGGTCTGGGAGACGCTGCTGACGATCCCCGTGGGACAGGCGACCACCTACGCCAGCGTCGCCGGGCGCATCGGCGCGCCGAAGGCGGCCCGGGCCGTCGGGGCGGCGGTCGGTCGCAACCCGGTCTCCTTCGTGGTGCCCTGCCACCGGGTGGTCGGCAAGTCCGGGGCGCTCACGGGCTACCACTGGGGCATCACCCGCAAGCGGGCGATGCTGGGCTGGGAAAGCGGACTTCTGGCCCGCGACGGCGGATGAGATGCGGCTTGTCCCGGCTGGGACCCATGCCGGGGCAAGCGGTCGCATTCGCAGGCACGCACACGGCCCTATCTGGAATCCCCGATGAGGGGGAGGAAGAGGCCGGTGGCCGGACGGATGAGCGACATTGCGGTTCTGCCGGAGGCAGCGGTGGAGACGGTGTTCCAGCGCCTGGCCGCCGAGATGCCGGGGCGCACGCCGACGGCCAAGGGGCCGAAGGATCAGCCCGACCCGTTCCGCTCGCTGGTCTCCTGCGTCCTCTCGGCCCAGAGCCTCGACCGCAACACGGCCGCGGCGGCCGAGGCGCTGTTTACGCTGGCGACGACCCCGCAGGCGATGCTGATGCTCGGTGAGGAGGCAATTGCTGAGGCAATCAAACCCTGCGGCCTCTACAACATGAAGGCGCGCAATCTGACGCGGCTCTGCCAGGCGCTGATCGAGACCCATGGCGGGGTCGTCCCGCAGGATCGGGCCGGCCTGATGGCGCTGCCGGGCGTCGGGCGCAAATGCGCCGACATCGTCCTCAGCTTCACCTTCGGACAGGACGTCATCGCCGTCGACACCCATGTTTACCGGGTTGCCAACCGCATCGGCCTGACGGCGGCGCGCGGGGCCGACGCCACCGCCGACCAACTCGCCGCCCGCGCCCCGGACTGGGCGCAGGGCGACGGGCATTTCTGGCTGATCCAGTTCGGCAAGGCGGTCTGCGTGGCGCGCAGGCCGCGCTGCGAGACCTGCATGCTCACCGATCTCTGCCTCTGGTTCGCCGCCAACCGGGACGCCGCCACCTCCTGAGCGGCGACGGCCCGTCGGCCTCAGATCTTACCGTCGAGACCCATCTGGTAGTATTTGTGGACGATGTTGTCCTGGTTCTCCAGGAGCCAGTCGATCGAGGGCTCGTTCGCCATCGCCTTGCGGATCGCCTGGGTCATACCCTTGCGATGGATGTCGAACAGCACCTTGTGGTCGAGATCCGGCACGTCGACGATGGTCGGGGCGAGCCACACCGAACAGATGATGCCGAGATCGTTGACCCGGTCCTTCGGCAGGATGCCCTCGCGTACGGCGTCGAGCACGCCATTGGCGATGGCGAACTGCACCGTGCCCATCAGGATGTTGGTGTATTTGGGATCGTCGACGGTGACCTTCGACACGCAGAGCGTGACCGGGCGAACCATGATGTCGGTGTTGAGCAGGGCAAAGACGCGGCTGTGGCCCTTCACCTGGTCGCCGGTGAGGGTGGCGAGCGCGGTGCCGACCGGCCCGTCGAGCTCGCCGATGACGACTTCCGGTTCGGCAGCGGTGCCCGGAGGGCCGCCGGCGACAAGGGCTTCGCCGCTGCGCAGGACGATACGGTCGGTCATGATGGCATTCTCTCGCTGGTTTCCGGCGCCCGGCTGCGGCCTAGCAGCTTCCGCCGGCGCACTCAAACCCGCGCCGGGCGAGGGTTTGAGAGGCAGGCAAGCGCGGGGTCAGCCTTCGAGGACGGTCTTCTCGGCGACGCTCGTATCGGCGTTGAGCCGGTAGACGATCGGCACGCCGGTGGCGATCTCCTGTCCGACGATCTCCTCGCCGGTCAGCCCGTCCAGCGCCATCACCATGGCGCGCAGCGAATTGCCGTGGGCGGCGACCAGCACCGTGCCGTCGTTCATCACCTTCGGCAGGATGTCGTGGATGTAATAGGGCCAGACGCGGGCGCCGGTGTCCTTCAGGCTCTCGCCGCCCGGCGGCGGCACGTCGTAGGAGCGACGCCAGATGTGGACCTGCTCCTCGCCCCACTTGGCGCGGGCGTCGTCCTTGTTGAGGCCCGAGAGATCGCCATAGTCACGCTCGTTCAGGGCGACGTGGCGGATCGTCTCGAGGTCCGGCTGGCCGAGTTCGCCGAGCATCAGCGTCAGCGTGCGCTGGGCGCGGGAGAGTTCGCTGGTGAAGGCGATGTCGAAGGTCAGGCCCGCGGCCTTCAGGCGGCGCCCGGCATCCGTGGCTTCCTCGACGCCCTTCTCGGTCAGGTCGGGGTCCTTCCAGCCGGTGAAGAGGTTCTTGAGGTTCCAGTCGCTCTGGCCGTGGCGGACGAGGACGAGGGTTCTGGACATCGCGGCGGACCTTTCATGTGGGTCGGATGAAGCGTGCGGGGCAGGCGGGGCGCCAGCCCTCAGAGGCCGAGGACGTCGGCCATGGTGTAGAGGCCGGGCGCGCGGTCCTTCGCCCAGAGGGCGGCGCGGACGGCGCCGCGGGCGAAGATCGCCCGGTCGGTCGCCAGATGCGAAATCTCGATGCGCTCGCCCTCGCCTGCGAGGATCACCGAATGCTCGCCGGTGACCGAACCGCCGCGCAGCGTGGCGAAGCCGATCGTACCCTCGGGGCGCGGCCCGGTGTGGCCGTCACGCACCCGCACGCTGTTGTCGGCGAGCGAGATGCCGCGCCCCTTCGCGGCGGCCTCGCCGAGGAGCAGCGCGGTGCCGGACGGCGCATCCACCTTGTGCTTGTGGTGCATTTCCAGGATCTCGATGTCGAAAGCGTCCGGGCCGAGTGCCCGGGCGGCCTTCTCGACGAGGCCCGCAAGCAGATTGACGCCGAGGCTCATATTGCCGGATTTGACAATCGGCGTGCGCTCGGCGCTCGCCGCGATTGCCGCGTCTTGATCGGGCGAGCAGCCGGTGGTGCCGACGACATGGACCAGCGGGCCGCTGGCGGCGCGTTCGGCCATGGCGACGGAGGCTGCCGGCGCTGTGAAGTCGATGATGCCGTCGGCGCCGTTCAGCGCCGCGTCAATGTCGTCCGTGATGACAACGCCCGAGGTCCCGATGCCGGCGAGCAGGCCCGCATCCTGGCCGATCGCCTCCGAACCCTCGCGCTCCACCGCGCCGGACAGGACGGCCCCTTCGGTCTCGCCGATCACGGTGACCAGCGTGCGGCCCATGCGACCGGCGGCTCCCAAGACGACCAGCTTCATCGCTGCCATCGCGTCTCTCCCTCGTTGCGCGGCCACGTACGTCAGCTCCGCACGGATGCGGCGATGTCCTCGGGTCGCGTTTGCCCGGCGGTGCGGTTGTGGCTCGACTGCAGACCGTGGAACCGGGCATAGAGGCCGTCGCTGCGTCCCACAAGCTCCTCGTGGCTGCCGCGCTCGACGATCTCCCCACCATCGACGACGAGAATCTGATCAGCGCCGACGATCGTCGACAGGCGATGCGCCACGACGAGGACGGTCCGGTTCTTCATCGCCTCGTCCAGTGCCGCCTGCACGAGCGTTTCGGAGCGCGTGTCGAGGGCCGATGTAGCCTCGTCGAGAAGCAGAATGGGCGCGTTGCGCACCAGAGCCCGGGCGATCGACAGGCGCTGGCGCTGGCCGCCCGACAGCGAGATGCCGTTTTCGCCGAGCGGCGTGTCGTAGCCCTGGGGCTGGGCGAGGATAAACTCCTCCGCCTGCGCCTGCCGTGCAGCCTCGGCGATCTCCTCATCGGTCGCATCGGGCCGGCCGAGGCGGATGTTCTCGCGGATCGTGCCCTCGAAGAGATACGGCGTCTGCGGGACATAGGCGATCTGCGAACGCAACGAAACGGTCGCTACGTCGCGGATGTCCTGGCCGTCGATGCGGATGGCGCCGTCCGAGACGTCGTAGAAGCGCTGCAGCAACGAAATCACGGTGGACTTGCCGCCGCCCGAGGCGCCGATCAGCGCCGTGGTGCGGCCGGGGCGAGCGGTGAAGCTCATCCCCTTGAGGACAGGTTCGCCCGCATAGTAGGCGAACCCGACATCGTCGAAGACGATCTCGCCCTTGTCGATGGCAAGGGCCGGCGCGTCCGGTTTGTCGGCCTGGCCGGGCTCCAGATCTAGAATCTCGTAAATCATCTGGGCGTTGACCAAAGCCCGCTCCAGCTGCACCTGCAGCTTGGCGAGGCGCCGGGCCGGGTCGTAGGCGAGCAGCAGCGCCGTGATGAAGGCGAACATGGCACCGGGCGAGTACCCGTAGACGATGGCGCGATATCCCGAATAGGCGATCACCCCGGCGATCGCGAGGCCGGCAACGATCTCGGTTACCGGCGTTGTGCGTTCGGTGATGACCGCAATGCGGTTGGAGCGTTCCTCTGCCCCCAGGATCAGCGTCTCGATCCGCTCGCGCAGCGGCTTTTCCATGGTGAAGGCCTTCACCACGGTGATGCCCTGGGCCGCTTCCTGGATCGAGCCGAGCACCCGCGCATTGAGGTCGATCGACTGGCGGGTGACCACCCGCAGCTTGCGGGCCAGAATGCCGATCATCAGGGCGATCGGCGGTCCTGCGATCAGCGCGATCATCGACAGCAGCGGGTCCTGGTAGATCATCACGAAGACGAGGAAGATCAGCGTCAGGAGATCGCGGGCGATCGAGGTGACCGTCAGGTTCAGCGTGTCGCGGATGCCGGCGACATTCTGGTTGATCCGGGCAGCGAGATGCGCCGAGCGGTTCTCGCCGAAGAAGTCCACCGACAGGGCCATCAGATGGGCGAACAGCCGGCGCTGGTAGCGCGCGACGATGTGGTTGCCGATGCGGGCGAGGATCACGCCCTGGCCGTAGGTGGCAAGACCACGCGTGGCGAAGGCGAGGAAGACGACGATCGGCAGCGAGACGATGGCGGCGCGGTTCTGGTTGACGAAGATGTCGTCGATCACGCTGCGCATGATCCAGGCGAGAAACGCCGTCGAGGCCGCCACGAGCACCAGACAGACGATCGCCATCGCGTACTGGCGCAGGAACTGCCGGCCATTCTCCTGGATGATGCGCTTGAGTAGCCTCAATACCAGGCCGCGCTCGTCAGGCTTGTTCAGGGAGATCCGCTTCTTCGTCTTCACGCTGGCGGCCTGCCCGGCTGTCGGTTTCATGTTCATCGCGACGTCCTATAGAGGCTCATGCGGCCGGTGCCTATCGGTGCCGGTTGCATGCCACCTCGGAAATCCACGGTATTGGCCGATTGGCAACGCTTCGGATGCGCAAAGCCTAGCCGCGGCCCTGCCAGGCGTTGGTGACATGGACCGGCCATCGACGCGGCAGGATGGCGACGATGTCGAAGCGCCGCGAAAGGCGGGCGAAATCGGGCCGGCGCCCGATCCACAGATCCGCCGCCGCCTCGATCCGGCGCTGGGAATGCGGGCCGACGGCGTCCATCGCCTCGGTCAGTGTCGCGCGGGCCTTCACCTCGACGAACACCACAAGATCGCCTCGCCGGGCAATCAGGTCGATCTCGCCCGATCTGGTGCGGTGCCGTATGGCGAGGATACGGTAGCCCTTCAGGCGAAGGGCCCATGCCGCCAGCCATTCGCCGCGGTGCCCTTTGCGGAAACGTCGACGCCGCCGGTCGCGCGAGGCAGCGTCGGAGATCATGCGCGATCCTTCAGGGCAAGGGCACGCTGGTAGAGGTCGCGTCGGTTGAGACCCGTCAGCCGGGCCGCTTCCTGGGCCGCCTTGGTCGGCTTCAATTCGGCCAGCAGCCCCGACAGGATTGCGTCGGCGTCGGCCACGCTCGCCACCGGCGGTGCGTCGGGCGGCGCGACGCAGACGACAATTTCGCCGCGTACGCGTTCCATGTCGGAGAACCGGGCGGCAAGGTCGCCCAGTGTGCCGCGATAGATGGTCTCATAAGCTTTGGTCAGCTCGCGGCAGACGGCGGCCTGACGCGGGCCGAGCGCCAGATGCATCGCGGCGAGGCTGTCGGCGATCCGGTGTGGCGCCTCGAAGAAGACCAGCGTGCCGGGAATGCGGGCAAGCTCCTCCAGCCGTTGCGCCCGCGCCTGCTGCTTCTGCGGCGGGAAACCGGCAAAGAAGAAGGCGTCCGACGGCAGGCCCGACGCAAGAAGGGCGGCCAGCGCGGCGGAGGCGCCCGGGATCGGCACGACGGCGATACCCGCGGCGATCGCCTCCTGGACGATGCGGTAGCCAGGGTCCGACACCAGCGGCGTGCCGGCGTCGGAAACGAGGGCAACCGACAGGCCGGCCTGCAGATCGGCGAGGAGCGCAGCACCGGCGTCTTCGGCATTGTGCTCGTGATAGGCGAACATCCGCCGCTCGATGCCGAAGCGATGCAGGAGCTTGGCGGTGACGCGCGTATCCTCGCAGGCAAGGCGGTCGGCCCCCGCGATCAGTTCCAGCCCGCGCAGGGTCACGTCGCCGAGATTGCCGATGGGCGTTGCCACCAGATAGAGGCCCGGCTCCGGCCTCGGCGCCGTGTGCGCCACATCCCGGATGCGATAGCGGCGGGCAGGGACCGGCTCGCCGTTTGGCGCTTGCATATCCTCGGGCGTCACTTGGCGATCGACCGCTTCAGCACTTCGTCGATCCGCTTCTGCCAGCCGGGTCCCGTGGCCTTGAAATGGGAGATGACCTCAGCACTCAGTTCAAGCGAGACCGGGATCTGTCCAGACAGCGTTGTCTGGGACGGGCGGCGGCCTCCACCGAACTGTGCGAGGACTTCCGGATGGAGCATCGCGTCAGCTGTCTGAGCTTGGCGAAAGTCCGCCTCTGTCCACTCGGGATTGTCGCTGTCGATAACGGGGTCTCGGCTATTGTCCGACATAGCGCTCGAACTCCTTTGGATGGGCGCGGCGGAGACTTCTCGGGCGTACCGTGCCAGCGCGGACCGTGAAGGCGACGCAGAAGGGCTGGCCGTCGATCAGGCAAAAACCGCGGAACCGCGCCTCGCCATGGTGGCGGTCGACCTTGATCACCAGCCGCAGGTCCATATTCGCGGCTCCCGCCAGAGATACGCCGTGCTTCGCGATATTTGCGGCATCATCGGCAGGGTGGAAATGTAATATGCGATGGCTCCAGTACATGACGGTCGCGCCCACTATACCGGGCACCCGGGCCTCAACAATCCGCGCTCAGGCGAGGTCGGCGACCACCGCGTCGAGGACGAGCATGCCGGCGGGCGTCGCCCGCAGCCGGTCGGGGCCGAGGCGTTCCACCATGCCGTGGGCCATCAGGTCGGCCTCGCTGACCGGGTCGAGGTCGCGGCCGGTCAGCTTGCGCCAGCGCTTCAGGTCGATGCCCTCGGTCAAGCGCAGCCCCATCAGGAGCAGTTCGTCGGCCTGTTCGGTCGGGCTCAGCAATTCGTCTTCCACCGCCCCGCTGTCCCAGGATTCGACCATTTTCAGCCAGGTTTCCGGCAATGGTTCGTTGGAGATGGCGTGGCGCCCGCCCGGCCCCATCAGCCGTCCATGGGCGCCGGGGCCGACACCGGCATAGAGCCCATAGCGCCAGTAGGTCAGGTTGTGGCGGGATTCGGCACCGGGCACGGCGTGGTTGGAGATCTCGTAGGCCGGCAGGCCGCGTTCGGCGGTGATCCGCTGGGTCGATTCGTAGAGATCGGCCGACAGGTCGCCATCCGGCACGATCAGCTTGCCCGCCTTGTGCAGCGCGTAGAAGGGCGTGCCCTCCTCGATGGTCAGCTGGTACAGCGACAAATGATCGGCGGCCAGATCGATCGCCTGGTTCAGCTCGCTCTCCCAGGCGGCGACGGTCTGGTCGGGCCGGGCATAGATCAGGTCGAAGGACAGGCGCGGAAAGATCTCGCGGGCAAGGCCGATGGCGTGCATCGCCTGGTCGACGCTGTGCAGCCGGCCGAGAAGCCGAAGGTCGCGGTCGTTCAGCGCCTGGACGCCGAGCGACACCCGGTTGACGCCGGCCTCGCGATAGCCGCGGAACCGCTCCGCCTCGACGCTCGAGGGATTGGCCTCCAGCGTGATTTCGGCGCCATCGGCGATCGTCCAGTTGGCGGCCACGGCATCGAGGATCCGGCCGACCGTCGTCGGCTCCATCAGCGACGGCGTACCACCGCCGAGAAAGACCGAGGTGACCGTCTCGCCCGCCGAGCGGCGAGCCATCTCGGCCAGTTCGCGCTCGAAGGCCGCCGCATAGCGCTCCTGATCCACCGGCTTGTGGCGGACATGGCTGTTGAAGTCGCAATACGGGCATTTGGCCGCGCAGAACGGCCAATGCACATAGACGCCGAACCCGGGCGCGCGCGATTGCGGCTCGAAGGCGAGAACGTCACGGCCTGGGCGGGAATGGATCGTCATTCGACTCCGAGTGCGTCGCGCGCGAATTTCTGGAAGGCCCGGGCCCGGTGCGACATGGCAGTCGGCTGGCCGGGCTTCCAGGCGTGTTTTTCCGCCGACATCATCTCGCCGAAGGTCCGGTCGCTGCCGTCGGGCAGGAAGATCGGATCGTAGCCGAAGCCAAGCTCGCCGCGCGGCGGCCAGACAATGGTCCCCTCGACCTCGCCCCGGAAGAGATGCGTGCCGCCGGCCGGATCCGCAAGGCACAGAACCGCAACGAATTTGGCCCGGCGCTGCTCCGGCGTCGTGGCGCCTGCCGCCTGCAGCTTTTCCTCGACATTGCGCATCGCCATGGCGAAATCGCGGTCGGGGCCGCCCCAGCGCGCCGAATAGATGCCGGGATCGCCGTTCAGCGCGTCGATGGCGATGCCGGAATCGTCCGACAGCGACACGAGGCCGGTGGCGCGCATGGCGGCCAGCGCCTTGAGTTCGGCATTGGCCTCGAAGGTCGTGCCGGTCTCCTCGGGATCCTCGAGGCCCTTGTCCTTCGCCGAGGTCACCTCGAAGCCGAAGGGCTCCATCAGCTCGCGGATTTCCCAGATCTTTCCGATGTTGTGGCTGGCGACGAGAAGCGGGCCGTCCTTCGGGTCGAGACGCGTCATTGCGCAGCCTCGATGGCCTGGCGCTGCATGCCGACGAGATCGTTGATTCCCTTGCGGGCGAGATCGAGGAGCTTGAGGAACTCGTCTTGCGAGAACGGCGTGCCCTCGGCGGTGCCCTGGATCTCGACGATGCCGCCGGAGCCGGTCATGACGAAATTCGCGTCGGTCTCGGCGGCGGAATCTTCCGGGTAGTCGAGGTCGAGCACCGGCTCGCCCTTGTAGATGCCGCAGGAGATCGCCGCGACGTGATCCTTCAGCACCTTGGCCGGGTCGACCATGGCGCGCTGGCCCATCCAGGCGAGGCAGTCGGCCAGTGCGACGTAACCGCCGGTGATCGCCGCCGTGCGGGTGCCGCCATCGGCCTGGATGACATCGCAATCCACGGTGATCTGACGCTCGCCCAGCGCCTGCAGGTCGACGACGGCGCGCAGGCTGCGGCCGACGAGACGCTGGATTTCCTGGGTGCGGCCCGACTGCTTGCCGGACGCCGCCTCGCGGCGCATCCGGTCGCCCGTGGCGCGCGGCAGCATGCCGTATTCGGCCGTCACCCATCCCTTGCCGGAATTCTTCAGCCAGCCCGGCACGCGCTCTTCAAGGCTCGCCGTGCACAGGACATGGGTATCGCCGAACCGGACCAGGCACGAGCCTTCGGCATGGCGCGAATAGTTCCGCTCGAGGCTGACGGGCCGCAATTCGTCGAAGGCGCGTTTGGATGGCCGCATGATGAGGTCCTGACAATCGGTCCTGGAGAAGGGAATAGATGCTTCGGGTTGCGCCGGGCTTGTATCGGCGATGACCCGGCGGATCAAAGATTTTCGCGTCGCTGCCATGGCGGGGCGCTGCGCGATGGCGGAAGATCGCCCGGAAAGGTGCTTGCGCGGAGGGGGATCGCGGCCGGACGGCTTGGCGAGGGCCCGTGCATTCCCTATAGTCCGGTCATGCGGGAAACGATGCAACGCCATGACTGAATTCCGTTTGCCTGTCAGCGATTTGGCTTCCGGAGCACTGCCGCTGGACGAGCGCTCGCGGGAGATCTTCCGGCTGATCGTCGAAAGCTATCTCGACATCGGCGAGCCGGTGGGCTCGCGCATGCTGTCGCGACTCCTGACCAACGCGCTGTCGCCGGCCTCGATCCGCAACGTGATGAGCGATCTGGAAGCGCTCGGCTTGATCTACGCGCCGCATGTCAGCGCCGGACGCATGCCGACCGAGCTTGGCCTGCGCTTCTTCGTTGATGCCTTCCTGGAGGTTGGCGATCTCGGCTCCTCCGAGCGCGAGGAGATCGAGGAGAAGGTGCGGGTCTCCGGGGACGGCCGTCCGTTCGAGTCGCTCCTGACCGAGGCAAGCCAGCTTCTGTCCGGCCTGTCGCGCGGCGCCGGTATCGTCCTGACCTCCAAGGCAGATCTGCGCCTCAAACATATCGAATTCATCCGGCTCGAGCCGACCAGGGCGCTGGCGGTGCTGGTGGGCGCCAATGGCGAAGTGGAAAACCGCATTCTCGACCTGCCGGCCGGCGTCACAGCCTCGCAACTCGTCGAGGCCGGCAACTTCCTCAACGCCCATATCGTTGGGCGTACGCTGGGCGAGGCCAGCGAACAGATCGCCCGGCTGAAGGACGATACCTCCAGCGCCCTCGATCTCCTGTCGCGCCAGCTCGTCGAAAAGGGGCTCGCCGTCTGGTCCGGTGCTTCTGCCGACCAGCCGGCGCGGCTGATCGTGCGCGGCCGGGCCAACCTCCTGGAAAATGTCACCGCGTCCGAGGACATCGAGCGGTTGCGCCTGCTCTTCGACGACCTGGAAACCAAGAGCGGCATCATCGAGCTCCTCGGCCTTGCCGAGAAAGGCAATGGCGTGCGGATCTTCATCGGGTCGGAGAACAAGCTGTTCTCGCTGTCCGGATCCTCGCTGGTGGTCGCCCCCTATCAGGGCGGCGGCGAGAGCGTCATCGGCGCGGTCGGCGTGATCGGCCCGACCCGGCTCAACTACAAGCGGATCGTGCCGATGGTGGACTACACCGCGCGCATCGTATCGCGGCTTCTGACCTCCGGCGCGGCCGCCCGCGAGGCTTGATTTTCCGTCCCGTCAATTCGATATGCGGCGCGACAGCAATTTTCCGCCGCATTCCGTGGTTCGCGTGGGCGCACCCCACCAGCGGACTTGTGGAGCCCGGCCCGACACGAGGTGATGACGCATGAGCGATACCGGCAAGCGCGAACACGACGAAGCCCGCAACCGGGCGGCTGACCCGGCCGCCCGCGATCGGGTCGACCCGGCGAGCGAGGCCGAGGCGCGGCGTGCGGCGGCCAATGCCAATGCCGAGGGCAGCGGTTATGCGGACGCCGCCAGCGGCTTTGCCGACGCCGATGTGGCGGCCAGCGCCGATGCCGAGCGCATTGCCGCGCTGGAAGCCGAGAACGCCGACGTCAAGGATCGCCTGCTGCGGCTGGCCGCCGACATGGAAAACCTGCGCCGGCGGACCGAGCGCGAGGTCAAGGATGCGCGTACCTACGCGGTGACGGGCTTCGCCCGCGAGATCCTGTCGGTCGCTGATAATCTGCGCCGCGCGCTGGAAGCCGTGCCGGCCGAAGCCAAGGCCAGTGGCGAGGGTGGTCTCGCCGGTCTCATCGACGGCGTCGAGGTGACCGAGCGGTCGCTGATCGGCACGCTGGAGAAGCACGGCGTCAAGAAGCTCGACCCGGAAGGCCAGCGCTTCGACCCGAACTTCCATCAGGCGATGTTCGAGATTCCCAACACCGAAGTGCCGAACGGCACCGTCCTGCAGGTCGTGCAGGCGGGCTATGCCATCGGCGAGCGCGTGCTGCGCCCGGCCATGGTCGGCGTCTCCAAGGGCGGGCCGAAGGCCTCTGCCGCGAAGGCCGAGGCGGACGTCGCCCCGCAGGACGCCGACGACATCATCTGATCGCCACAAAGCCCGTCGACGCTTCTTCGTATCGCGGGAACCAACCCGCGATACGGATGTCAGGCAAGGACAGGCGACCCATGACGAAAACGATCCTCCCGCTCGCGGTATCGGCCGGACTGCTCGTGCTGGGCACGCTGGCGGTGAAGGCCGATCACGCCGACCGGCACATGTCGGTCTGGAAATCGCCGACCTGCGGCTGCTGCGAGGCCTGGACGGACATCGCCCGCGCGCATGGCTTCGACGTCACTGTCACGAACACCGACGAACTGACGCCGATCAAGCGCGCGGCAAAGGTGCCGGCGGCGATGGAAGGGTGCCACACGGCCAGGATCGACGGCTATGTCATCGAGGGCCACGTGCCCATGGATGCGATCGACCGGCTCCTCGCCGAGCGTCCCGCACTGGCCGGCCTGTCGGCGCCGGGCATGCCGATGGGGTCGCCCGGCATGGGTGACGATCCGGACGCCCGTTACGACGTCTACGGCTTCGGCGGCGAAGGCGATCCGTCGGTCTATCAGGCTGTGGGCGTCCGCTGACCGGCCCCCAAATTCGGACGAGATAGCGCGTCGCGCCCGATCCGGGTGGCCCGGCTCAGAAGCGCGGCGGCGTGTGACCGGTGGCGCGGCAGGCCGCCACCAGCGTGTTGGCCATCAGCATAGCAATGGTCATCGGCCCGACGCCGCCCGGCACCGGGGTGATCGCCGCGGCCTTCTGCGACGCGGCCTCGAACGCCACATCGCCCACCAGCCGGGTCTTCGCCGAGCCGTCGGGGTTGTTGCCCTTCTCGGGCGCGTCGATCCGATTGATGCCGACATCGATGACCACGGCACCCTCCTTCACATAGTCCGAACCGATCATCTCGGGCCGGCCGACGGCTGCGACCAGGATGTCCGCGTTCCGGCAGAGGGCGGGCAAATCCTTCGTGCGCGAATGGGCGATGGTCACGGTGGCGTTGGCAGCGAGGAGAAGCTGCGCCATCGGCTTGCCGACGATGTTGGAGCGGCCAACGATCACCGCGTTGAGGCCCGACAGATCGTCGCCGAGAATGTCACGGATCAGGATCATCGACCCGGCCGGGGTGCAGGGGACGAAGGCCTCGTCGATCGCGCCGGTAGACAGCCTCCCGACATTGACGAGGTGGAAGCCGTCGACGTCCTTGTCGGCGTCGATGGCCTGGATCACCTTGCCCTCGTCGATCTGCTGCGGCAGCGGCAGCTGGACGAGAATGCCGTGGATCTCGGGATCGGCGTTCAGCTCGGCGATCAGGTCGAGCAGCGCCGCTTCGGACGTGTCGGCGTCGAGCACGTGCTTGACCGACTTGAAGCCGCATTCGACCGCGCGCTTGGCCTTGGAGCCGACATAGACCTGGCTGGCCGGGTCCTCGCCGACGATCACCACGGCCAGTCCGGGCTGAAGGCCCGTCTCGGCGGTCAGGGACGTCGTCGCCGCCGTGACCTCCTCGATGATCCGCGCCGCGCGCGCCTTGCCGTCGATCCGCCGTGCTTCGGCCATGGTGCCGTATCCTTCCTGTCCGCGGTGCCGTCAGCGTCTCTTATGGCAGAAGGCAGGGATGGGAAAAGGCCCGCATCGTGACACCCATCCCATGGTGCGGCGCTAACTGTCCGGTCTGGCGGCGATGTCTATCGCAATGGCAAGCGGCTGAACGCCGAACCGAGACCAGTCTCCGGTCCCTCTACAAACTCGCCGCGGTGCGGGCCGCCTGGTCGTAATGACCCGACAGGACGCGCAGGAGGCGGGCGACGTTGGTCATGGCTTCGGGGGAGATGCCGAGTTCCTCGGCGCCGGAGACGAGGATGCGTTCGCGCAGATCCTTGTAGCGGCGGCAGGCGGTTTCGCCCTCGGGGGTGATCGCGATCAGCCGTTCCTTGCCGGATTTTTCCCGCGCCACCAGCCCCTTCGCCTCCAGCTTGCGGATCGCATAGGTCGCCAGATGCGTGTCCTCAATGCCCAGGACGAGGCAGATGTCGGCGAGGCGCTTGGGCTTGCCGCGATGGGTCACCGTGTGGAGGACGAGGATCTCCGTCGCCGTCAGGCCGGGCTGGCCGGCCGCCGTCATGCAGCGGATCATCCAGCGCTCGAATGCATGGTTGGCGAGGATCATCCCGAACTCGACTTCCGACAGCGCCGGCATGGCCCCGTCGGCCAGATGCGCCGACGAAACGATCGGGCCGAAACCGGCCGGTCCTTTTGGCGGCGTGGCTTCGGGACTGGTGTCGTCGGTGTCCGCGGCCATGCTCAGCCTCCGGAGAACATCGTGCGGGGCAGGTAGAGCGCGAGATCAGGGAACACCGCCAGCAGCACCACCATCAGCGCCAGAAGGCCGAAGAACGGCGCCGTGGCGGCGGCGATCCTGAAGATGTTCTGCCCGGTCAGGCCCTGGATGACGAAGAGGTTGAAGCCGACCGGCGGCGTGATCTGCGCCATCTCCACGACGATGACGAGATAGATGCCGAACCAGACGAGGTCGAAGCCGGCTTGGGTCACCAGCGGCATGATCACCGAGGTGGTCAGCACCACCATGGAGATGCCGTCGAGGAAGCAGCCGAGCACCATGAAGAACACCGTCAGCGCCGCCAGCAGCGCGAAGGGCGACAGGTCGAGCGAGCCGATCCAGCTCGCGAGTTCCCGCGGCAGGCCGGTGAAGCCCATGGCGGTGGTGACCACCGCCGCGCCGGCAAGGATGAAGGCGATCATCGCCGACACCCGCGTCGCTGCCATCAGACCCTCGCGGAAACTCTGCCAGTTCAGCGCGTTCTGGGCCCGGGCGATGACCAGCGCCAGGATGACGCCGATCACCGCCGCCTCGGTCGGCGAGGCGATGCCGCCATAGATCGAGCCGATGACGCCGGCGATCAGCAGGATTGTCGGCAGGATGCGGCCGAGCGAGCGAAAGGCGCTTTCCTCGACGATGACGTCGGCCGCGGCCGGGATCAGCGAGGGCTTCAGCGTGGTGATGAGCGCCACATAACCCATGAACAACAGCGCCAGCACGATGCCTGGGACGACGCCAGCGATGAACAGCCGGGCAATCGATTCCTCCACCGCCGCGCCATAGACGATGAGGATGATCGAGGGCGGGATCAGCAGGCCGAGCGTGCCGGAGCCGGCCAGCGAGCCCATGGCGATGCGCTCGTCATAGCCGCGCTCCTTCAATTCCGGCAGCGAGATCTTGCCGATGGTCTGGGTGGTGGCGGCCGAGGAACCGGAGATCGCCGCGAAGATGGCGCAGCCGACGATGTTGACGTGGATCAGGCGGCCCGGCAGTCGCCGCATCAGCGGCGCGAGGCCGGCAAAGAGGTCCTCCGACAGTTTCGAGCGGAACAGGATTTCGCCCATCCAGATGAACATCGGCAGGGCGGTGAGGTCCCAGGAGGTCGAGGCCGACCAGAAGGAGGTGGCGAGGATCTGCGCGTCGGGCAGCGCCGGCCGGGTGAGCAGCGCCGCGAGCGCCGTCAGCGTCAGCGCGAGCGCGACCCACAAGCCCGAGGCCAGCGCGCCGAAGAGGACGACGACGAGCAGCAGTGAGACTTCGAACACGCCCATCAGACGCTGCCTCCGCTGCCGGCGATGCGATCCATGCCGCGAAAGGCCAGTACGGCTTCGTCGACGAGGGCGATGGCGAGGATGAACAGGCCCAGCGCCAGCGTCGCCTGGGGCAAGGCGAGCGGCACGGCGATCATGCCGTAGGAGACGTCGCCGTAGCTGAAACTTTTCAGCGCCAGTCCGCCGGTGGCATAGGCGCCGAACAGGGCGATCCCGGCGCCAAGCAGCGCGACGATGCCGTCGACATTCTGGCGCACCCTCTCGGGCAGCCGCTGGGTGACGAGGTCGACGCGGATGTGGACGTTCCGGGCCAGCGTGTCGGCCAGTGCCAGGAAGGTGGCGCCCGCCAGCAGGAAGCCGGCGATCTCGGCAAGCGACGGCACCGCAAAGCGGGTCGGCGTCGCCCCGACGCTGATCAACGCGAAATCGAGGAGCCGGGCGCCCACCTGCAGCGCGACCAGGACGAGAATGGCGACGAGACAGAGGGCGGCGATACCGCCAGCCACGCTGTAGATCGTATCGAGAACGCGACGCATCGGTGCTCCGGGCGGGTTGACGGGCAGGCTCGGGGCAAAAGACGGGCGGCGAAGGACGCCGCCCGTCTCATGGGAGCGATGATCAGTTGCGATAGGCCTCGATCAGGGCCGCGCCGGGCTCGCCCGCCGACTGCTTCCAGGATTCGGTCAGCGTCTCACCGATCTTCTGGAAGTCCGCCTTCATCTGCTCGGACGGCTCTTCGACCGTGATGCCGTTCTCCGACAGCGTCTTGGTGGCGCTTTCGGTCTCGGCCACCGAAGCCTCCCAGCCGCGGGTCTCGGCGGCGGCTGCCGCTTCGGTGATGGCGGTCTGGGCCTCCGGCGGCAGGGCGTCGAAGGCGCCCTGGTTGACGATCACCATGTTGCGCGGCAGCCAGGCGTTGAGGACGTAGTAGTTCGACAGGAAGTCCCAGGCCTTAGTGTCGACGCCGGTGGAGGGCGAGGTCATCATCGCCTCGACGCGGCCGGTCGAGAATGCCGTCGGCACGTCCGAGGCCTCGATCTGGGTCGGCACCATGCCGGCCTCGTTGGCGATCGCCTCGGTCGAGGTGTTGTAGGCGCGGAACGACTTGCCGCCGAGCTCGGCGACGGAATCGACCGCCTGCTTGGTGTAGAGGCCCTGCGGCGGCCACGGCACCGAGAACAGAAGCTTCAGGCCGTCCTTGGCCAGCGCCTCTTCCATCATCGGCTTCTGGGCGTCGTAGAGTTTCTTCGCCTCGTCGTAGCTGGTGGCCAGGAACGGCACGGAATCGGCGCCGTAGATCGGGTTCTCGTTCTCGAGCCGCGAGACCAGCAGCTCGCCGATCGGCACGATGCCGTCACGGACCGAGTTCTTGATGTCGGGATGCTTGATCAGCGACTGGTTCGGGTGCTGGGTGATCTGGACCGCATCGCCGGCGGCGCCGTTCACCTCCTCGATGAAGGTGGCGATGTTCTTTTCGTGGAAATTGCCTTCCGCATAGGGGGTCGGCATGTCCCAGGCAGTCTGGGCAAGGGCCGCGCCCGGCAGAACCAGAGTGGCGGCAAGCGTAATCGTCGACAGATGCTTCATCGCAGTCTCCATGGCTGTTTCCGGAAGAAAGACTTCCACGAAAATTGCCCTCCGTCAAACACACTGATAATCTGTCGATAAATCGCCGATAAAGATGAATTCTTGAGCGGAGTGCCGAAGATGAGTGCAGTCAACAGCGGCAAGTGGGACTTCTGGATCGACCGGGGCGGCACCTTCACCGACATCATCGGCCGCGATCCCGACGGGGGCCTGCATCCGCGCAAGCTGCTCTCCGAGAACCCCGGCGTCTACGAGGACGCCGCCCTCGAAGGCATCCGCGACCACCTCGGCCTTGCCAGTGACGCGCCGATCGTCTCGGACCGCGTCGGCACGGTGCGCATGGGCACGACGGTGGCCACCAACGCACTGCTTGAGCGCAAGGGCGACCGCACGCTGTTGCTCATCACAAGCGGTTTTCGCGACGCGCTGAAGATCGCCTATCAGGCCCGGCCGGACATCTTCGCCAAGGAGATCATCCTGCCCGAACAGCTTTACGAGCGGGTGGCGGAAGTCGGCGAGCGGGTGTTGGCCGATGGCACGCTGGAGCGGGAGCTGGACGAGGCCGGCACCCGCGACGCGCTGGCGGCCGCGAAGGCGGACGGCATAGACGCCGTCGCCATCGTGTTCATGCACTCCTGGCGCTATCCCGCGCACGAGCAGCGCGCCCGCACCCTGGCAGAAGAAGCCGGTTTCTCGCAGATCTCGGTCAGCCACGAGGTCTCGCCGCTGGTCAAGATCGTCGGGCGCGGCGACACCACGGTCGTCGACGCCTATCTGACGCCGATCCTGTCGCGCTATGTCAGCCGCGTCGCCGGCGCGCTCGGCGCCAGTACAGAGGATGCCGCCGCGCCGTCCCTGCAGTTCATGATGTCGTCGGGCGGACTGACTGCCGCCGATCTCTTCCAGGGCAAGGACGCGATCCTGTCGGGCCCAGCCGGCGGCGTCGTCGGCATGGCCGAGACCGCGCGGCTGGCCGGCGAGGCAAAGGTCATCGGCTTCGACATGGGCGGCACCTCGACCGATGTCACCCACTATGCCGGCTCCTATGAGCGGGCGCTCGATTCGGAGGTCGCGGGCGTGCGCATTCGCGCGCCGATGATGCGCATCCACACGGTGGCCGCCGGCGGCGGCTCGATCCTGCATCTCGACCAGGGCCGCTTCCAGGTCGGCCCGGATTCGGCCGGTGCGCATCCGGGCCCGGCAGCCTACGGCAAGGGCGGGCCGCTGACGGTGACCGACGCCAACGTCATGCTCGGCAAGCTGAAGCCGGAGCTGTTTCCGGCGGTATTCGGGCCCGGCCGTGACCAGCCGCTGGACGCCGGCATCGTCGCCGAGAAGTTCAAGGCCATGGCGGCGACGCTCGGCGAGGATCGCGATCCGCGGCAGATTGCCGAGGGCTTCCTGACCATCGCTGTCGAGAACATGGCCAATGCCATCAAGAAGATCTCGGTGCAGCGCGGCTACGACGTCTCGCGCTACCTGCTCAATTCCTTCGGCGGGGCCGGCGGCCAGCATGCCTGTCTCGTCGCCGATGCCCTGTCGATGGAGCGGGTGCTGATCCACCCCATGTCCGGCCTCCTGTCGGCCTACGGCATCGGCCTGTCCTCGCTGTTCTCTTCGCGCAGCCAGGCGTTGGTCGCGCCGCTGGAAGAGGCGTCCCGCGATGCCATCGACGCGCTGGCGGCGGAGCTCGGAAAGGCCGTGGCCGGCGAACTCGCGGCCCAGGGCGTCGCGGACGAGAGCGTCGACACGACGCTGCTGCTGCAGCTGCGCTATGACGGCACCGACACGACGCTGCCGGTCGTCCATACCGGCGATTTCGCGGCGGCACGCGCGGCCTTCGAGGACGCGCACCGGGCGCAGTTCGGCTTCGTCTACGAGGATCGCCCGATCGTCGTGGAGAACGTGTCGGTGGAAGGTGCCGAGCGCCGCGAGACGGTCGTCGACGCGAGCGAGGGCAATGTCGTCGCCTATGACGCCGAAGCCTCCGAGACCGGCCGCATCTATACCGGCGGGGCCGAGCGCGAGGCCGGCATCTTCCGCCGCGAAGCGCTGGAACTGGGCGCCCGCATCGCCGGACCGGCGCTGATCGTCGAGCCGAACCAGACCGTCGTCGTCGAGCCCGGCTGGTCGGCGGGGATCACCGTCCACAATGACGTCCTTCTGACCCGCACCGAAAAGAAGGCCCGCCATGCCGCGCTCGGCACGGCCAGGGCCGGCTCCGGCGAGGCCGGTGCCGATCCGGTGCTCCTGGAGGTGTTCAACAACCTGTTCATGTCGATCGCCGAGCAGATGGGCGTGACGCTGCAGAACACCGCCTCGTCGGTGAACATCAAGGAGCGGCTGGACTTTTCCTGCGCCGTCTTCGATGCCACCGGCGCGCTCGTCGCCAACGCGCCGCACATGCCGGTGCATCTGGGCTCCATGGACCGCTCGGTCGAGACGATCATTGCCCTGAACAAGGACGCGATCCGGCCGGGCGACGTCTTCGCCCTGAACGCGCCGTATAATGGCGGCACCCACCTACCGGACATCACCGTCGTCACCCCGGTCTTCGACGACGCGAAGCGGACGATCCTGTTCTATGTCGCCTCGCGCGGCCACCATGCCGATGTCGGCGGCATCGCGCCGGGCTCGATGACCCCGCGTGCTACCAGGGTCGACGAGGAGGGCGTCCTCATCGACAATCTGCGCCTCGTCGATGGCGGTGTCTTCCAGGAGGAGGAACTGCGCCGGGTCCTGACCGACCATCCCTATCCGGCCCGCAATCCCGACCAGAACGTCGCCGACCTGAAGGCGCAGATCGCGGCCAACGAGAAGGGCGTCGCCGAATTGCGCAAGATGGTCGAGACCTTCGGCCTCGACACGGCCCGGGCCTATATGGGCTTCGTCCAGGACAACGCCGCCGAGGCGGTGCGCCAGCTCATCGACGGGCTGGAGGATTGCGCCTACGAATATCCGACCGATTCCGGCCAGATCATCAAGGTGGGGATCACCATCGACCGAGAGGCCCGTGAGGCCACCGTCGACTTCACCGGCACGTCGCCGTCCATGGCCAACAATTTCAACGCGCCCGAGCCGGTGACGCGGGCCGCGGTCCTCTATGTCTTCCGGGTGATGGTGGAAAAGCCGATCCCGATGAATGCCGGGTGCCTGCGCCCGATCCGCATCGTCGTGCCTGACGGCTCGATGCTCAAGCCGGTTTATCCGGCCGCCGTCGTTGCCGGCAATGTCGAGACCTCGCAGCATGTCACCAACGCGCTGTTCGGCGCCTTCGGGGCGCTGTCGAACTCGGAAGGCACGATGAACAATTTGACCTTCGGGGATGCGCGCTACCAGTATTACGAGACCATCTGCTCGGGCTCGCCGGCCGGCCGCATGAACGACGGCACCAGCTTCGCCGGCACGTCGGGCGTCCATGTCCACATGACCAATTCGCGCCTCACCGATCCGGAGATCCTGGAGATGCGCTATCCGGTCGTGCTGGAGGACTTCCATATCCGGGCCAGTTCGGGCGGCGGCGGCGAGAAGGCGGGTGGCGATGGCACCGAGCGCACCATCCGCTTCCTGCAGGAGATGGACTGCGCCATCCTGTCCTCGCACCGGACCTTGCCGCCGCGGGGCATCGCCGGTGGCGAGGACGGGCAGATGGGCAAGACCGAGATCCGCCGCGCGGATGGCACCCTCGAACGGCTCGAGGGCTGCGATCAGACCGTGCTGCAGGCGGGCGAGGCGGTGATCGTCACGACGCCGACGCCGGGCGGCTACGGCCCGCCCTAAGCCGCGGTAGTTTCGCGGCAATCGCCATCGCCGTCGGCCCGGTCCTCACAATCGCCGGGCCGGCGGCGGGAACTCTGCCCGGGGAATGGAAGTATATCGGTCGCGTATGTCGCGAAATCGCGAACGTGCGGCATACCGATAGGTTCCGTTAAAGGGTTTCGTGTCAATTCGAGCGATCACGTTTTTGGGATCGTTCACATGTCTCTGACCATACCGAAGAAATTGGCCGCGCTGATCGCGCTGTCGATCGTCATCTGCCTGACCGTTACCGCCGCCCAGCTCCTGTCGCTGCGCGGCGTCGTGGAGGCACAGCGCGGCGAACTGATCAAGACGCAGGTCGAATCCGCCGTCGCGATCGTCGAGCGCTACCGCACCATGGCTGCCGAGGGCGCAATCACCGAGGCCGCGGCCAAGGAGCAGGCGGCGGCAGTGGTCGGGTCCATCCGCTACGGCAAGAACGATTATTTCTTCGTCACCGATACCGAAGCCAACATGCTCGTTCACGTGAACGACGCGCTGGTCGGCAAGAATTTCTGGGACAATCGCGACCCGAACGGCTTCCCGCTGTTCCAGGCGATCATCGCCAAGGCCGCCCAGGGCGGCGGCATCACCCCCTATCTGTGGCCGCGCAACAAGGGTGAGGAGCCTGTCGCCAAGCTGAGCTACTCGGCGGCCGTGCCGCAGTGGGGCTGGGTGCTCGGCACCGGCGTCTATGTCGATGATCTGAACGCGATCTTCATGAGCGAGGTCGCCAAGTCGCTGGCCTGGTCGTTGCCGCTGCTCGGCATCCTGATCGCCTGCGCCTGGCCGCTGGCCCGCAGCATCTCCCGTCCGCTGACCCAGATGACGGCAGCCATGCGTTCGCTCGCCGCCGGCGACAAGACCGTGGCGATCCCAGGCGCCGGACGCAAGGACGAGATCGGCGAGATGGCCGGGGCCGTCGAGGCCTTCAAGAAGGCCGCGATCGAGCGCGATGAGCTGGCTGAGGAAGCCGAGGCCACCCGCATCAGCCAGGAAGAGGCCAAGAAGCGCCAGGCCGCCCTCGACAATGCCAAGGCGGAAGACCTGCGGGCCTTTGTCGGCGTCGTCGAGGTGGGCTTCGAGCGCCTGTCGGCCGGTGACCTGACCGTGCGCATGCAGGACAAGGTGGCCGAGGAATTCGAGCCGATCCGCGCCAAGTTCAACGCCAGCGTCGCCGCGCTGGAAGAGGCCATCGGCCATGTCGTGACCTCCATCGCCTCGATCCGTACCGGCCTCGGCGAGATCAATACGGCCTCGAACGATCTCGCCCATCGCACCGAGCAGCAGGCGGCGAGCCTCGAGGAAACCGTCGCGGCGCTGGGCCAGGTCACCCAGGCCGTCAACGAGACCGCCGACGGTGCCGGCAAGGCCCAGCAGGTGGCGTCCGGTGCCCGCGAAAAGGCCCAGAAGGGCGGCGAGATTGTCGGCAAGGCGGTCACCGCCATGGGCCAGATCGAGCAGTCGTCGGAGAAGATCAACTCGATCATCTCGGTGATCGACGAGATCGCCTTCCAGACCAACCTTCTGGCGTTGAATGCCGGCGTCGAGGCGGCGCGCGCCGGCGAAGCGGGCAAGGGCTTTGCCGTCGTTGCCCAGGAAGTGCGCGGGCTCGCCCAGCGTTCGGCGGAAGCGGCCAAGGAGATCAAGACGCTGATCGCCACCTCGCGCGAGCAGGTCGGCGCCGGTGTCGAACTGGTGACCGCCTCGGGCAAGTCGCTTGAGGAGATCGTCACCGAAGTCAGCGCCATGGCCGAGGTGATCTCGACCATTGCCTCATCGGCCCGCGAACAGGCGACGAGCCTGCGCGAGGTGTCGGGTGCGGCGGACCAGATGGACAAGGTCACCCAGCAGAACGCCGCCATGGTGGAAGAGGCGACGGCGGCCAGCCAGACCCTGGCCAACGAGACCGACGAACTCGCCCATGCCATGGCGAAGTTCCGCACCAGCGCCGGCGAGGCCAGCGCCCGCCGCCATGCGGCGCCGCGTCAGCAGCCGCGCAGCGCCACCCCGTCCCGCGGCGTCACGCAGCTGCGCACGACCGGTTCGGGTGGCGCCGCCCGCGCCGCCATGGCCCAGGAGGACGGCTGGGAGGAGTTCTGACCAGTCGGCCTGCCGCCGGAGGCGAGCAGTCGATATTCTGAACGACGGCCTGCAGCGTGATCGCTGCAGGCCGTTCTGCGTTCGCTCCGCCCTGTTGCATGAAACCGCGGCCACCGTTCTTGCTGCGCTGCACGCATCGCCCATCTTACTGGTCGCAACCAAGCAGGAGAGACGTGATGCAGATGCAGGGGAATGTCGCGGTCATCACGGGCGCGGGATCGGGCATCGGCCGGCAGATCGCGCTGAGTTTCGCCCGCGAGGGCGCGCATCTGGCGATCTGCGACATTGACATGGCGGCTGCCGGTCGCGTCGTCGACGAACTGGAAGAGGCCGGCGCCGAGGCGATGGCGGTGGAGATGGACGTCACCAGCGAGGAGGCGGTGAATTCCGGCGTCGATGCGGTGGCGCGTCGCTTCGGCCGGATCGACACCATGGTCTCCAACGCCGGCATCCAGATCGTTCATCCGATCGAGGATTTCCCCTATGCCGACTTCCGCAAGCTGCTGGCCATCCATCTCGACGGGTCGTTCCTTTTGACCAAGGCCTGCGTGAAGCACATGTATCCGCAGAAGTCGGGCTCGCTGATCTATATGGGCTCGGTCCACAGCCACGAGGCGTCGGCGCTGAAATCAGCCTATGTCGCGGCCAAGCACGGCATTCTCGGCCTGTCCCGGGTGATGGCCAAGGAGGGCGCCAAACACGGCGTGCGCGCCAACACGATCTGCCCCGGCTTCGTGAAGACGCCGCTGGTCGAGAAGCAGATCCCGGAACAGGCCGCCAGCCTCAACATCTCCGAGAAGGAAGTGGTTGACCGAATCATGCTGGGCGCCACGGTCGACCAGGAATTCACCACCATGGAGGACGTCGCCGACATCGCGGTGTTCCTGGCCGGTTTCCGCTCCAATGCGCTGACCGGCCAGTCGATCGTCCCGAGCCACGGCTGGCACATGGCCTGAACCGGTCCCGATCCTATCTCCCGTCGCGGGTCATCCGCCATGGAAGGGACAGCATCATGGAAATCATCAGCATCCAGCCGATCGTGGCATTGATCGCGGGGGTTCTCATCCTCGTCATCCCGCGGCTTTTGAACATCATCGTGGCGCTCTATCTGATCTTCATCGGTCTGACCGGGCTGTTCCCCGACGCGATCGCCCGGCTGGTCGGCTGACATGCAGGCGCAACGCAAACGCGTGCTGATCCTCGGCGGCGGCGCCGGCGGGCTGGAACTGGCGGCGGAACTCGCCGCCGACAAGAGCTGCGCCGTGACGCTTGTCGATGCGGTCAGTACCCATCTGTGGAAGCCGCGGCTGCATGAATTCGCCGCCGGTACGGTGAATTCGACCCTCGCCGAGATCAGCTTCTACATGCTGGCCAAGATGCGCGGCTTCCGCTTCGAGCAGGGCCGGGTGGAGGCGATCGACCGGGCGGCGAAGACGGTGCGGCTCGGCGACATGCACGATCAGGACGGCCGGCTCCTGACCCCGGCGCGCAACCTCTCCTACGATGTCTGCGTCGTCGCGCTGGGCGGCGTCACCACCGATTTCGGCACCGAGGGCGTCGCCGAACACGCCATCCGGCTCGACACCAAGACCGATGCCGACGAATTCCGCGAGTTGTTCATCGCGGCAATGATCGCGGCGCGGGCGGGCGCCGATCCGGCGCGGATCGTCATCATCGGCTCCGGCGCGACCGGCACCGAGCTTGCCGCCCATCTGCGCCTGTCCGAACAAGCCTTCTTCGAACCGGAGGACGAGCATGCGCGCCGCAAGCTGCTCGACCTGACGATCCTGGAGGCGGCGCCCGAACTGATGCCGGGCGCCAATGGCGAGCTGCGAACCGGTGTCGCCGACCGGTTGCAGGCGCTTGACGTCACGGTCGAGACCGGCGCCAGGGTCGCGGCGGTCACGGCCAGCGAGGTCCGGTCCGCCGACGGCAAGAGCTGGCCCGCCGACATCGCCGTCTGGGCGGCCGGGCTGGTCGGCCATCCCTGCCTGAAGGGGCTGGCCGACTTCGAGATGGACCGCAAGGGCCGCATCATCGTCGACGACCGGCTGCGCACCACCGTCGATCCGGCGATCTACGTTCTGGGCGACGCGGCCAGCCATACGCCCGCCGGCGCCGCGATGCCGCTGCCGCCGACGGCGCAATGCGCCAGCCAGCAGGCCAACTATCTGGCCTCGGCGATCCCGAAGGCACTGGCCGGCGAGACGCCGGGGCCCTTTGTCTTCCGCGACAAGGGCAAGCTGGTATCGTTGGGCCGCGCCGGTTCGGTGGGCCTGATCGGCTTTGCCCGCAAGGACGATTTCTACGTCGCCGGCCAGTTCGCCACCGCCGCCTATCACGCCCTGCAGCGCCAGCATCAATGGGCGGTGCTGGGGCCGCTGCGGGGCACGGTGGCGATCGTCGCCGACGTCATCAGCCCGGCGCGCGGGCCCGCATTGAAGCTGCACGGCTAAAGCCGTCGCCCGTCGCTCTCCTTGGCGGCGGGCGGCGCGCCGACCCCTTGCGGATCGATGCGAAATGTCGATGTTAGTCCGTCGCACGCCCCAGGCATCGGATCATTTCCACAAGCCATGCCCCGTGAGAAGGAACCAACAATGACCCATCCCGTCATTGCGGACGGCAATGTCGCCGTCGTCACCGGTGGCGCGTCCGGCATCGGCCTTGCCGCTGCCAAGCGCTTCGCCGCCGCCGGCATGACCGTTTGCCTGGTCGACCGGATCGAGGAACGGCTCGCTGCCGCCAAGGAGGCGGTCGCCGCGCAAAGCCCGGCCGGCACGGTTCTGACGTCGAACACCGATGTCGGCGACCGCGCCGCGGTCGAGGCGCTGGCCAAGAATCTCTTCGGCCGCTTCGGCACGATCCACCTGCTGTTCGACAATGCCGGCATCCAGCCGGGCAGCGGCATCTTCGGGCCCCAGGCCAACTGGGACGCGGTGCTGCGGGTCAATCTGCATGGCGCCATCCAGGTTGCCCAGATCTTCGGCGAGCGCATGGTCGCCGGCGGCGAGCCCGGACTGATCGTTGTCAGTGGCTCCAAGCAGGGCATTACCACGCCGCCGGGAGACCCGGCCTACAACGTCTCCAAGGCCGGACTGAAGGCCTTCACCGAGGCGCTGCAGCACGATCTGCGCAACCGCGAGGGCTGCCGGGTCGAGGCGCGGCTGATGATCCCGGGCTTCGTCTTCACCCCGTTGACGCGCGGCGAGCGGGTCGAGAAGCCCGACGGCGCCTGGACGCCGGAACAGACCGCCGATTTCATGCTGGAGAAGCTCGGCACCGAGGATTTCTACATCCTCTGCCCGGATGGCGAGGTGACCCGCGAGATGGACGAGAAACGTATCGCCTGGGCGGCGGGCGACATCGTCGAGAACCGGCCGCCGCTGTCGCGCTGGCACAGCGACTGGGCCGAGAAGTTCAAGGCCTGGGCCGCGGGCCGCTAAGGCTCCGGTTCACTCGCGGTTGCGGGCGAGGGCGAGCAGGCGATCGACGGCGATCACCCGCTCCAGCTCGTCCGCGATCGCGTCCAGCGCCGCTTCGACCCCAGCCCGGTAGCCGGTTTCGGTGGCCTCGAGGCCGAAGCGGGCGAGGAAGCTGCGGCGCCAGCCATCGGCGCCGAACAGCCCGTGCAGATAGGTGCCGAAGATCCGGCCGTCGGGCGATGTCGCCCCATCCGGCGCCCCGTCGATCAGGCAGACCGGCCGGACGCAGTCGGGGCCGGCGGTGCGGCCGAGATGGATTTCGTAGCCGTCGAGCGGCGCCCCGTCGGGGGCGGTGACCCGCGCCTCGCGCACGGTCTTTTCCGGCTCCATGACCGTTTCGACATCCAGGAGTCCAAGTCCCTCCGCCTCGCGCACAGGTCCCTCGATGCCGTGCGGATCGCGCACCACGCGGCCGAGCATCTGGTAGCCGCCGCACAGGCCCACGACATGGCCGCCGCGGGCGTGGTGGGCGGCAATATCCCGGGCCCAGCCATTCGCCCGGAAGGCGGCCAGATCGCCGATGGTCGATTTCGAGCCCGGAATCAATACCAGCGCGGCATGCTCCGGCAGCCGGTCACCGGGCCGCACGAAGACGACTTCGATATCCGGCTCGGCCTCTAGCGGGTCCAGATCGTCGAAATTGGCGATCCGCCCGAGCAGCGGCACGGCGACGGTGAGCTTCCGCCCGGCGCCTGGCGCCGATAATCGTTCCAGCGTGACCGAATCCTCGGCCGGCAGCTTCGCCGCGGCGGCCAGATGGGGCACGACGCCGAGGCTCGGCCAGCCGGTGAAGTCGGTGATGGCGGCGAGCCCGTCGTCGAACAGCGAGACGTCGCCGCGAAACTTGTTGATCAGATAGCCGGCGATCTGCCGGCGGTCGGCGTCGGGCAGGATGGCGTGGGTACCGACCAGCGAGGCGATGACGCCGCCGCGATCGATGTCGCCGACGAGGATCACCGGCACGTCGGCGGCGGTGGCAAAGCCCATGTTTGCGATGTCGTTGGCGCGCAGATTGATCTCGGCCGGCGACCCGGCGCCTTCCACGATGACGAGGTCGGCATCGGAGGAAAGCCGCGCGAAGCTGTCGAGCACCGTGTCGAGAAAGCCGGCCTTCAGTCGCTGGTAGTCGCGGCCCTTCGCCTCGCCGGCGACCCGGCCCCGCAGGACGATCTGGCTTCCGGTCTCCGATTGCGGCTTCAGGAGCACCGGGTTCATGTCCACCGTCGGCGGCGTGCCGCAGGCCAGGGCCTGCAGCCATTGCCCGCGGCCGATCTCGCCGAAGCCGCCGGTCTCCGGAATCCGCGCCACGGCGGCATTGTTCGACATGTTCTGCGGCTTGAACGGGCGCACCGAAATGCCGCGCCGGGCAAGCAACCGGCAGAGGCCGGCGACCAGCACGGTCTTGCCGACATCCGATCCGGTGCCCTGGAGCATGATGGCGGGGGTCCGGGGCATGCGGCAGATCCTTGGCGAGGCGGGCAGGCGGCTGGAACGGTTGCGGCGTCTTTGCCCCGCAATAGCATTGCTGCGACCACCGACCCAAGCGCCGTTGCCGGGCCCTACGGCCGGGCTCGCGAACACTTCGTTTGACGGCGGGGCGGCTTGCGGTCTAGGCCATGGCTTGAACTGACGGTGCCCGCGTGACGGGCTGAAATCATTCCGGTGCGGCCGACCCAAGCAGGGGGCCAAGACGGAGCTGTCGGACCGAACCGCAGACCGGCTCCGGCCGCCGCGGCTCCTCCGGCTTCGAGATGAGAGGAACGGGGGCGATGAAGGCTTTGATGCTGTGCGGCCATGGCAGCCGCGACCAGGGCGCCATGATCGAGTTCGGCGGCCTCGCCGAGAAGCTGCGCACAAGGCTGCCCGACTGGTCGGTCGAGCACGGCTATCTGGAATTTGCCAAGCCGGTCATCCGCGACGGCCTCGACAAGCTGAAGGCATCCGGCGCCGAGACGGTGCTGGCGCTGCCGGGCATGCTGTTTGCCGCCGGCCATGCCAAGAACGACATTCCCTCCGTCCTCAACACCTATGCCGCGGCGAATGGCCTGCGCATCGAATATGGCCGCGAGCTCGGCGTCGACCTGAAGATGATCCGCGCCGCGGGCGAGCGCATCAAGGAATGCCTGCGCGCCGATGGCTGGCAGGATGGCGAGCCGCTACACGACACCATGCTGGTGGTGGTCGGCCGCGGCGCCTCGGATCCCGACGCCAATTCCAATGTCGCCAAGGTCATGCGGATGCTGTGGGAGGGCCTCGGCTTCGGCTGGGGCGAGACGGTCTATTCGGGCGTCACCTTCCCGCTGGTCGAGCCGGGCCTCGAGCATGCCAGCCGCCTCGGCTACAGCCGCATCGTCGTCTTCCCGTATTTCCTGTTCACCGGCGTCCTGGTGCGGCGGATCTACGACCAGACCGACCTGGTTGCCGCCGCCCATCCCGAGATCCGCTTCCTCAAGGCGCCCTATCTCGGCGCCCATGATCTGGTGGTGGAGACCTTCGTCGACCGCCTTGGCGAGATCCTCGAGGGCACCAACAACATGAACTGCCAGATGTGCAAGTACCGCGAGCAGGTGCTGGGCTTCGAGGCGGAAGTGGGCCTGGCGCAGGAAAGCCATCACCATCACGTCGAGGGCGTCGGCTCGTCGGCCGACTGCACGCTCTGCGACACGGTCTGCACCGGGGCCTGCCGGACCGCCGCCGCGGCTTCGGGGGCAGGGCATGCCCACGGCCACGATCATGGGCATGACCACGCGCATGACCATAAAACTGCCGCCGATCACGGGCACGGCCATGGGCATGACCATTCCCACGCCGATTCTCACGGCCACCATCACCACGCGGCGCACGATCATGCTCACGGGCACGGTCACGGCCATTCGCATGGTCATGGCGGTGCCGACCACCATCACCACCCCTATCCCCATGCCGACCACCCGCTCGGCCCCCGCTCCATGCGCAAGGGCTGACGGAGTGCCGCACTCCAGCTTCACGAGGATCGGATGACGCCGCTGTTCGACCGCTACGTGATCGTCGACTGGTCCGCATCGAACACGCCGACCACCGGCAAGGATTCCATCTGGATCGCCTTTGCCGAGCGCGAGGGTGCCGAGACGCGGCTTCTGGAAACCGCCAACCCGTCGACCCGCTCGGCGGCGATGGCGATGCTGCGGCAGTTCTTCCGGGACTCGCTGGCCGAGAACAAGCGCGTCTTCGCCGGTTTCGACTTCCCCTTCGGCTATCCCGCCGGGGCCGCCGCGGCGATCGCCGGCACACCGGACTGGCGCGCTTTGTGGCATTTCCTTGCCGAGGCGATGCAGGACCGCGACGACAATTTCTCCAACCGCTTCGAGGTCACGGGCCGGCTGAACCGCGAGGCGCTGGCCTTTGCGCCGATGTACTGGGGGCGGCCGATGCACCAGGAGGTGCCGGGCCTGCCGGTCGCGCGGCCCGAGCCCTATCCGGCGGCGCTGCCCGAAAAGCGCCTCGCCGAGCAGCGCACCGCCAAGGCGCAGCCGGTCTGGAAGCTCGCCTTCGCCGGCAGCGTCGGCAGCCAGGCGATCACCGGCATTGCCCGGCTCGAGCATCTGCGCCGCGATCCCGAATTTGCCGAACACGTGTCGGTCTGGCCCTTCGAGACGCGCTTTGCCGACGATCTCGGCGCGCCCATCGTGCTCGCCGAGATTTATCCGAGCCTCGCGGCGATCGAGAAGGGCGAGAAGTCCTGTCTCGACGAGGCGCAGGTGGAAGGGCTGGCCGACATCTTCGCCCGCTTCGACGCCGAAGGCCGCTTCGGCGAACTGCTGGCGGCGCCGACCGATCTGTCCGAGGCCGAGCGCAGCAGCGTCCTGACCGAGGAAGGCTGGATCGCCGGGCTTGGCCACCGGCTGGCCGAAACGGCGGCCGAGGAGCCGGATGCCTATGTCGCGCCGGGCTCGCGGCTCAACTACCTGCGCGATCCCGCCGCGATCTATGCCGAGAGCTTCCGGCAGATCCGCGCCGAGACCGACCTGTCGAACCTGCCGGAGAACGCCCACGATCTGGCCATCCGGCTGATCCATGCCTGCGGCATGCCCGACATCGTCTCCGACCTCGTCCTGTCGGAGGATGCGATCGAGGCCGGGCGCGCGGCGCTCGACCGGGGCGCGCCGATCCTCTGCGACGCCGAGATGGTGTCCCACGGCATCATCTCCTCGCGCCTGCGCCAGCAGAACAAGATCGTTTGCCGGCTCAACGACCCGCGCACCCGCCGCATCGCCGAACGCGAGAGCACGACCCGGTCGGCGGCGCAGGTCGATCTGTGGAACGACGTCATGGACGGCGCCATCGTCGCCATCGGCAATGCGCCGACGGCGCTGTTCCGCCTTCTGGAGCGCATCGACGAGGGCGCGGCGCGGCCGGCGCTTATTGTCGGCCTGCCGGTCGGCTTTGTCGGCGCGGCCGAATCCAAGGCCGAGCTGGTGCGCGATCCGCGTGGCATTCCCTTCGTGACCCTGACCGGCCGGCGCGGCGGCAGCGCCATGGCGGCCGCGGCGGTCAACGCGCTGGCACAGGGGCTCGAATAGGCCATGACCGACGCGGCCCAGCCCTGGCTGACGGTGGTGGGGATCGGCGATGGCGGGCTCGACTCGCTGTCGTCGGAAGCGCTGGACGCGCTGCGCGCCGCCCAGACGATCTTCGGCGGCGAACGCCATCTGGCGATGCTCGACGATTTCAGCGCCCAGCAGATCGCCTGGGAAAAGCCCTTCGGCGATTCCATGATCGCGCTGCAGGCCTGCGCCGGTTCGCCGACCGTGGTGCTGGCGACCGGTGATCCGATGTGGTTCGGCGTTGGGGCGACGCTGACGCGGCATGTCGACCCGGCCGAAATGCGGGTGCTGCCGTCGCCCTCGGCCTTCCAGCTGACCGCCGCGGCGCTCTGCTGGCCGCTGGCCGACTGCCAGTGCCTGACGGTGCACGGACGCCCGCTCGAGGCGGTGTCGCGGCATCTGACGCCGGGCGCCCGGCTGCTGATCTATTCGGCGGACGGCAGCTCGCCGCAGGCTCTCGCGCGGCTGCTCACCGGGCGCGGCTACGGACCCAGCCGGATCGTCGTCTGCGAGCATCTGGGCGGCACCCGCGAGCGCATCCGCGCGACGGTCGCGGCCGATTTCGACCTCAAGGGCATCGCCGACCTCAACACCGTCGCGGTGGAATGCGTCGCCGGCCGGGCCGCCGAACCGCGGCCGCTGGTGCCGGGGCTTGCCGACGACGCATTCGTCAATGACGGCAAGATGACCAAGCGGGTCCTGCGCGGCCTTGCTATTTCAGCCTTGCAGCCGCTGCCGGGCCATCTCCTGTGGGATGTCGGTGCCGGCTCGGGCTCGATTTCGGTGGAATGGCTGCGCACGGCGCCGGGCATGGCGGCCGTCGCCATCGAGCCGGTCGCCGAGCGTCTGGCCATGATCCGCGAGAATGCGGACGCGCTGGGCGTGCCCGAGCTTCGCATCTTCGAGGGGGTCGCTCCGGACGCCTACGCCGATCTGCCGGCCCCGGACGCGATCTTCATCGGCGGCGGTCTGACCGACGGCGTGTTCGATGTGGCCTGGGAGGCGCTGAAGCCCGGCGGGCGGATGGTCGCCCACGCGGTCACGCTGGAATCCGAAGCAATCCTCCTCGACCTGCATGCGCGGCTCGGCGGCGAGCTGATGCGCATCCAGGTCGACCGGGCCGAAAAGGTCGGGCCGTATCGCGGCTTCCGGCCGGCTATGCCCGTGATCCACTGGCATGTGACCAAGAGCGACCGCCCGTGAGAGCGCCCGGCACCCTTTACGGGCTGGGCGTCGGGCCGGGTGATCCCGAACTTCTGACGCTGAAGGCGCTGCGCATCCTGAAGGCCGTGCCGGTGATCGCCTATCCCGCGCCGGACCACGGCACGAGCTTTGCCCGCGCCATCGTCGAAGGCTATTTGACCGGCGCGCAGGAAGAGATCGCCATCGTCGTGCCGATGCGCACCGAGCGCTTTCCCGCCGCCGCGATCTACGACGAGGCCGCGGCAAGGATCGGCGACCGGCTGGTCGCCGGCCAGGACGTGGCGGTGTTCTGCGAGGGTGACCCGTTCTTCTACGGCTCCTTCATGTATCTGTTCGAGCGCCTGTCGGGCCGCTTTCCGTTGGAGATCGTGCCCGGCGTCTCCTCGTTGATGGCCGCCACAGCCGCGTCGCGCCGCCCGCTGGCCGCCCGCAACGACATCCTGACGGTGATCCCCGGGCCCCTCGACGACGACGCCCTGCGCCAACGGATCGAAGCGTCCGACGCCTTTGCCATCATGAAGCTCGGGCGGCATTTCGGCCGCGTGAAGGCGCTGCTCGGTGCGATGAAGCTGACTGACGCCTGCGCTTATTGCGAGCGCGTGACCCTGCCCGAGGAGCGCATCATGCCGCTGGCCGACGTGACGGGCGACGCCCCCTATTTCTCGATGATCCTCGGCTATCGCGGTGCCGAGCCCGGCATTCGGGACGCGGTGATCCAGCGCCGGGAGACCGCACGATGACAAACCCGGCCATCATCATCCTGTCCGACGCCGCTCGGCCCCTGGCGGATCGGCTGGCGACACGTCTCGGCGGCGAGATCCACGGCGCCGCAAGCCGCTGCTGCGATGCGCCCGTTCGCTTCGAGGCCGCCGGTCCGCATCTGCAGGCGCTGTTCCGGGAGGGTCGCTCGATCGTCGCCTTGATGGCGGCGGGCGCGCTGATCCGCATCCTCGCGCCGCTGCTGTCGGACAAAACCGCGGAGCCGCCTGTCGTCGCTGTTGCCGAGGACGGCTCGGCCGCCGTGCCGCTGCTCGGCGGTCATCACGGCGCCAACGATCTGGCGCGGGCGATTGCGGCCGAACTCGGCGGCGTTGCGGCTGTCACCACCGCGGGCGATCTGCGCTTCGGCGTCGCGCTCGATGCGCCGCCGGCCGGCTGGCGGCTGGACAACACGCAGGACGCCAAGCTCGCCATGGCGGCGCTCGTTGCCGGTGCCCATGCCAGGCTGAAGGGCGAAGCCGCGTCTGCCGCCGACTGGCTGACCGCCTCGCGGCTTCCCTTCGCCGCGGATGGCGCGGTACGCCTGCGCGCCAGCATGGAAGCAGGGGGAGCGAACGCCGGCGAACTGCTCTACCGGCCGCAGAGCCTCGTTCTCGGGATCGGCAGCGAGCGCCATGCGCCGGCCGAGGAGGCGATCGCGCTGGCCGAGGCGACGCTTGCCGAAGCCGGCGTCAGCCCGCTGGCGCTGGCCGCCATTGCCTCCATCGACCTGAAGGCGGACGAGCCGGCCGTCCATGCCGTGGCAGCGCATTTCAGCGTGCCGGCGCGGTTCTTTGCCGCCGCCGAGCTGGAGGCCGAAGCGCCGCGCCTCGCCACGCCCTCCGACATCGTCTTCGCCGAGACCGGCTGCCACGGCGTCGCCGAGGGTGCGGCGCTGGCATCCGTCGGGGCCGATGGGCGCCTGCGGCTCGCCAAGCGCAAGAGCCGCAGGGTGACCGTCGCGCTCGCCGAGGCACCGCGGCCGCTGGACGCAGGCCGCATCGGCCGGGCGCGGGGCAGGCTGTCCGTCGTCGGCATCGGGCCGGGCGGCGCCGAATGGCGCTCGCCGGAGGTCAGCGACATGGTCGCCGCGGCCAGCGATCTCGTCGGCTATTCGCTCTATCTCGACCTGCTTGGTCCGCTGGCGGACGGCAAGACGCGCCACGATTTCGACCTTGGCGAGGAGGAGGCGCGGGTGCGCCACGCCATGGAACTGGCCGGCGAGGGCCGCCACGTCGCGCTGGTCTGCTCGGGCGATGCCGGCATCTACGCCATGGCGACATTGGTCTTCGAGCTCCTCGACAAGGACGGCGTGTCGGCCGATGCCAGACGCATCGCCATCGAATGCTCGCCGGGCATCTCGGCGTTGCAAGGCGCAGCCGCCCGCGCCGGGGCGCCGCTCGGCCACGATTTCTGCACCATCTCCCTCTCCGACCTGCTGACGCCGTGGGACGACATCCAGCGCCGGGTGCGGGCAGCCGGCGAGGGCGATTTCGTCATCGCCTTCTACAATCCCGTCTCGCGCAAGCGCCGCACCCAGCTGGCCTTCGCCCGCGACGAACTGCTGAAGCATCGTCCCGCCGACACGCCGGTGATCCTTGCCACCAATCTCGGCCGCACCGGCGAACGCCTGCGTGTCGTGCCGCTGAACGCCCTCGACGTCGACGATGTCGACATGCTGACCGTGGTGATCGTCGGCTCGTCCGATACGCGCACGGTCACCACCGGCGACGGGCGGGAATGGGTCTATACGCCCCGCGGCTATGCCGGGAAGGCAGGCACAAGCATGGCGGAGAGCCCTCGAAAGGACAACGCGGCATGACCGTCCATTTCATAGGCGCCGGACCCGGTGCCCCCGACCTGATCACCGTGCGGGGCCTGCGCCTGATCGAATCCTGCCCGGTCTGCCTCTATGCCGGCTCGCTGGTGCCCGAGGCAGTGGTCAAGGCCGCGCCCGAGAGGGCGAAGGTGCTCGACACGGCGCCGATGACGCTGGACGAGATCGTCGACGAGATGGCGGCGGCGCATGAACGCGGCGAGGACGTGGCGCGGGTGCATTCCGGCGATCCCTCGCTCTACGGCGCCATCGCCGAGCAGATCCGCCGCCTGAAGGCGCTCGATATTCCCTTCGACATCACCCCCGGCGTGCCGGCCTTCGCGGCTGCCGCGGCAGCGCTGCAGACGGAGCTCACGGTTCCGGAAATCTGCCAGACAGTGATCCTGACGCGCACGGCGATGAAGTCGTCGAAGATGCCGGAGGGGGAGGAACTGTCGACGCTCGGCCAGAGCGGCGCGACGCTGGCGATCCATCTGTCGGTGCGCAACATCCCGCATATCCAGCGCGAGCTTCTGCCGCTGCCGGCCTATGGCGAGGATTGCCCGGCGGTGATCGCCTATCGCGTCGGCTGGCCCGACGAGGCGTTCATCCACGGCACGCTGGGCGACATTCACCGCAAGGCGCGCGAGGCCAAGCTGACCCGCACCGCGCTGATCTTCGTCGGCCGGGCGCTGGGTGCCGAGGACTTTATCGATTCCAAGCTCTACGACGCGGGCCACGTCCATGTGTTGCGGCCCAGGCGCAAGCAGGCCGCGGTCTAGACGGCGATGCCGAGGAGCGCGAGAACCGCGTCGAGCGAGCCGGCCAGCGGCGGCGCCGGGGCCGGGGGCCGCGCGATCATCACCACCGGCAGACCCAACCGGCGCGCGGCCTCGACCTTGGCGTACGAGGCCGCGCCACCGGAATTGCGGCAGACCAGATGGGTGACGCCGAGCCGGCGCAGCAGCGCGGTTTCAGTCTCAGCGTTGGAGGATGGCCGGCCGAGGACGACGTCGGCGGCAAACGCCAGTGGCGGCTCCGGTCGATCGATCATCCGCACGACGGGTGTCAGGTCCGGGCGGTGGGCGAAGGGCGCGAGATGCTGCCGCCCCAGCGCGAGGAACGGCCTTGCGCCGACGGGCAACGCGTCGCGGGCCGCACCGAGGCAATCGACGTCGATCCAGTTGTCGCCGGGGCGCGTGTCCCAGGCCGGGCGGACGAACGCGATCCGTCGGACGCCGGCGAGCGCAGCGGCGGCGGCGGCGTTGCGCGAGATGCCGGCGGCGAAGGGATGGGTGGCATCCACCAGCCAGCTCACGCCGGCCTCCCGCAGGAAGGCCGCCAGCCCCTCGGCGCCGCCGAAGCCGCCGATGCGGATCTCGCAGCCCGCAGGCAGGATCGGCCTGGCCGTGCGACCGGCGAGCGACAGCACGATCCGCCGCGCGGGCTCGCTTTCGCAGAGCCGGCTTACCAGCGCGTTCACTTCCGCGGTCCCGCCAAGGATCAGGATCGTCTCAGCCGGTGCGGGCAACCACGCCTCCGGCCCGGTCTACGACGATGATGTGCGGGGTGACGGGGGCACCGCGCAGGATGGCGGCGGCGCTGCCCTGCGCCCGAACGGCGATCGCCTCCGCAAGATCGATGTTCTCGCTTGCGCACAGATCGAGCACGGCCTTGGCGGTGTTGGCGGCAAGGATCGTCTCGCGCAGCGCGGGGCCGCGTTCGGGCGCGATCGTCTCGGCCAGGCCGGCGAGGTAGGCGAAGTCCACCTGGCTGCGGCCCGAATGCAGGTCCATTGCGCCCTGGGCCAGCTTGGTCAGCTTGGCGAAGCCGCCGGCAATGGTGACGCGGGGCACCGGATGGGCGCGAAGATATTTGAGCAGACCGCCGGCAAAATCGCCCATGTCGAGATAGGCAATCTCCGGCAGCTCCGGATGCAGCGCTCGCGCGGCGTCCTCGCTGGCCGAGCCGGTGGCGCCGATCACATGGTCGAGCCCGGCCGCCCGTGCCACGTCGATGCCGCGGTGGATGGAGTGAATCCAGGCCGAGCAGGAGAAGGGGTGGACGATCCCGGTCGTGCCCAGGATCGACAAGCCGCCGAGAATGCCGAGGCGCGGGTTCCAGGTCCTGGCCGCCAGCGCCTCGCCATCGGTGACCGACAGGGTGATCTCGACATCCGCCGAGCGGCCGTATTCGCCGCAGAGCGCCGTAACGGCGTCGCGCATCATCTGCCGCGGCACCGGATTGATCGCCGCTTCGCCAACCGCGATGGGCAGGCCCTCGCGGGTCACCGTGCCGACGCCGGGCCCGGCGCGAAAGGCGATGCCGGAGCCGGGCGCGCCGAAGGAAAGGGTCGCGACGATCTCGGCGAGATGGGTGACATCGGGATCGTCGCCGGCATCCTTGATGATCGCCGCCATGGCGCGGTCGCCGGCCAGTTCGGCGCGGTTCAGCGCGAAGGCCGGCGTCTCGCCCTTGGGCAGGGTGATCGTCACCGGATCGGGAAAGTCGCCGGTCAGAAGCGCGGTGAGAGCGGCCTTGGTGGCTGCGGTGGCGCAGGCGCCCGTGGTCCAGCCGCGGCGCAGGCTTTCGCCCTTGTCGCGGGACCCGTCCGTCCTGTCATCGCCGAGATTGAAGCCCATCGGCGCCTTATAGGCGGGGTGGTGGCCGGCGGAAAGCGTCCGGTTGCCGATGCAGGGTCGGGGGCCGGGCGATGAGCGGACTGATGATCGCCGCGCCCCATTCGGGCGCCGGCAAGACCAGTGTCACCCTCGGGCTCCTGCGGGCACTGCGTCGCCGCGGCATCGCGGTCGGATCGGCCAAGGCCGGGCCGGACTATATCGACCCTGCCTTCCATGCCGCCGCCAGCGGCGCATCCTGCGTCAGTCTCGACCCCTGGGCGATGCGGCCGGCGCTGCTTGACGGACTGGCGGCAGAGGCCCGCGGGACGGACGGCCTCGTCGCCGAGGCGATGATGGGCCTGTTCGATGGCGCGGCCGACGGCAGCGGTTCGGCCGCGGATCTCGCGGCCCGGCTCGGCCTGAAGATCGTGCTGGTCGTCGACTGCGCCCGCCAGTCCCATTCGGTAGCGGCGCTGGTGCGGGGCTTCGCCACCCATCGCGAGGATATCCGGATCGCGGGCCTGATCCTCAACCGTGTCGGCTCGCCGCGCCATGCCGTGCTGCTCACCGAGGCGCTGGCACCGATTGGCATTCCGGTTCTGGGCGTGCTGCCGAGACAGGGCGATCTTTCTCTGCCCGAGCGCCATTTGGGGCTGGTGCAGGCCGGCGAGCACGCCGATCTCGACGCCTTCCTCGACCGTGCCGCCGACTGGATCGACACCGGCTGCGACGTGCCAGCCCTTGCCGCTCTGGCCGGCGGCGAAGATCCGGAGCGCGGCCATCCTTCGGCGCCATCGCTTGCCCCGCTCGGCCGCCATATGGCGATCGCCCGCGACGCGGCCTTCGCCTTTACCTATCCGCATCTGCTGGATGGCTGGCACCGGGCCGGGGCCGAACTGTCCTTCTTCTCGCCGCTGGCCGACGAGGCGCCCGACGACCGGGCCGACGCGATCTATCTGCCGGGCGGCTATCCGGAGCTCCATGCCGGACAGATCGCCGGGGCCGGCCGCTTCAAGGCAGCCATGCTGGCGGCGGCGGCGAGGGGCGTTGCGATCTATGGCGAGTGTGGCGGCTACATGGTGCTGGGCGAGGCGCTGACCGATGCGGAGGGCGACACCCATCCGATGCTCGGCCTGCTGCCGCTGCGCACGAGCTTTCGCGAGCGCCGGCTGCATCTCGGCTATCGCCGGCTGACGCCGTGCGGCCCCGGTCCCTGGGCCGGACCGCTGCGGGCGCATGAGTTTCACTACACGGCCATCGTTTTGGAAGGACCGGGTGAGCCGCTATTCAAGGCGGAGGACGCACGCGGCGAGGCACTGGGGGATTACGGCCTGCGGCGGGGAAGCGTCTGTGGCTCCTTCCTTCATCTCATCGACGGGGAGGCGTGATGGCGTCGCCCGATCCCAAAGCCCTCCAGCATGGCGGGGCACTGGATGCGGCGATCGCTCGCCATGGCGGCGCGCGGGCCGACTGGCTCGACCTGTCGACCGGCATCAATCCGTCACCGCCCCCTCTGCCGAAACTCGATCCAACGCTCTGGCAGCGGCTGCCCGAGGGCGGGCTGGAGCACGACGCGCTGGCGGCGGCGCGACGCTGCTACGGCGCGCCCAAAACGGCCGGCATCGTCGCCGCGCCGGGCACGCAGGCGCTGATTGCGGCGCTTCCGCGTCTCTTCGCATCGACAGATGTCGCAATCCTCGCGCCGACCTATTCCGAGCACGCCCTGACCTTCGCCGCCGCTGGCCACCGGGTCAGCCGATTCGAGCGGCTGGAGGCGGTATCAGGCGCGGCGCGGATCGTGGTGGTGGTCAACCCGAACAATCCCGATGGCCGTATCTTCGAGCCGGCGGAACTGCTCGCCCTCGCCGATCGGCTCGCCGCGCAGGACGGCCTCCTGGTCGTCGATGAAGCCTTTGCCGATGTCGACGCGTCCCGCTCGCTCGCGTCTCGCACCGGGCGCGACGGGCTGCTGGTCTATCGCTCCTTCGGCAAGTTCTTCGGTCTGGCAGGGCTGCGCCTCGGCTTCGCCCTGACGACGCCGACCCTGGCTGCGCAGCTCGCGGAGAGGCTCGGCACCTGGGCGGTCTCCGGGCCGGCGCTCGCCATCGGCGCGGCGCTGCTGGGCAATGACGCCCTGGTGGCGGAGACGCGGGCCGGCATCCTGCGGCAGCAAAGGCGTCTGCGGACGACGCTCGCCGCCGTCGGCCTGCCTCTGGTGGGCGGCACCGGCTTGTTCGCCACCGTCGCGCATCCGGGCGCCCACGAACTCTTTGCAGCACTTTGTCGACGCCACATCCTCACCCGTCCGTTCCAGACGCCCGCCGACTGGCTACGGTTCGGTAATCCGGCAGATGGGGCAGAGGCCGCGCGTCTCGAAACGGCTTTGCGCGCGGCGCTCGCCGAAATCGACGGCGCGCCATGAGCCTGCATTTCGCCCTGCTTCTTGCCGGGACGGGGCTGGACCGGCTGGTCGGCGACCCGGACTGGCTCTGGCGCCGGCTGCCGCACCCGGTGGTGCTGTTCGGCAAGGCCGTCGATGCGCTGGATGCGAGCCTCAACCGCGAGCAATATTCCCAGGCCCGCCGGCGACGGAACGGCGTTTTCGCCGCCGCGCTTCTCGTGGGCGGGGCGGCCGCGATCGGCCTCGCCCTGTCACGCGTCTTCGCCATGGCGGGTCCGCTCGGTTGGGTGCTGGAGATCATTGTTCTGGCGGTGTTTCTCGCCCAGAAGAGCCTCGTCGATCACGTGCGCGCCGTCGCCGGTGCGCTGGAGGGCGAGGGGATTGCCGGGGGTCGGCGGGCGGTGGCGATGATCGTCGGCCGCGATCCCGATGCGCTCGACGCGGCCGGCGTCTGCCGGGCCGCAATCGAGAGTCTTGCCGAAAACGCCTCGGACGGGGTGGTGGCGCCGTTCCTCTGGTATCTTGTCTTCGGCCTGCCGGGACTGCTGGCCTACAAGGCGGTCAACACCGCCGATTCGATGATCGGCCATATGAGTGTCCGCTACCGCGCCTTCGGCTTTGCCTCGGCAAAGCTCGACGACGCCATGAACTCGCCGGCGGCGCGGCTCACCGCGCTGCTCTTTGCCCTTGCTGCCGCCTTTCGCGCCCGCCGCTCATCCCTGGTCGGCGTGGTCATTGCCACTGCCCGGCGCGATGCGCCCCGGCACCGCTCGCCCAATGCCGGTTGGCCCGAGGCGGCGGTCGCGGCCGCCCTCGATCTGTCGCTGGGCGGGCCGCGGCGCTACGGCGAGCTTGTGGTGGAGGCGCCGATGCTCAATCCGACGGGACGGCGCGGCGCGAATGTCGCGGACATCGCAGCGGCGATCGGCCTGTTCGGCGGGATGGCCAATCTTCTTCTGTGGATCGCGGCGATCCTCGCCCTGACGGCCTGGACTCTCGGCCTGTGAGCTTGTCAGCCGATGGAAATGGCAAGGCCCGTCAGGGCCGCCAGTTCGACGAGCTGCTGCGCGGCGCCGAGGCAATCGCCGGTCTGGCCGCCGAGCCGGCGCATGATGAAGCGACGAAAGCCGAAAAGGGTCAGCACCCCGAAGGCGCAGCCGGCCAGGGTCGTCCCGATGCCGCAGGCGAGAACACCGCCGCCCAGATAGAGGATCGTGCCGATCGCAAGCGACAGACGTCCGGTGCGCGTATCGGGCCGGCCGACGCGGTCGGCGAGGCCGCCGGGATCGGCCGAGACGAGCGACGACCACAGCCAGGCCATGGCTCCGCGACTGACTGCCGCGACGGCAACCAGCGCCAGCGCGGCGTTGGGCGCTCCGTAGGAGCCCGCGAGTTCGGCAAGGAGGGCGATGCGCAGGACCACCGAGAGGACGAGAGCCAGTGCGCCATAGCTGCCGACCCGGCTGTCCTTCATGATCGCCAGCGCGCGTTCGCGCTCGTGATGGCCGCCGAGCCCGTCGGCGACGTCGCCCAGCCCGTCCTCGTGCAGGGCGCCGGTGGTGAACACCAGCGCGGCGACGGCGAGCGTCGCGGCAACGAGCGGGGACAGGCCGAGCGCGGCGGCAACCGTGAGAACCAGCGCCGCCGGCAGCGCGGCGATGACACCCGCTACCGGAAAGGCGTGGGTGTCGTCACCGAGGGGGTGATCGCCGGTAAAGGCCCACGGGACCGGCGGCATGCGGGTGAGGAAGGCGAGGCTGCGCAGCGTCGCGGCGACATAACGCTCCATGGCGGCCCTTGCTCCCCGCGCGCGGCTGCGCCATTGCGGCGGCAACGCTTTCCATTCCCGAGCGGCGCCGCGCGCCGTCAACGTTCCGGAACCTAGAGGATTCGCTCCATGTCCACCACCGGACTGCCCTTCGACGACATTCGCGATCTGGTCCGCCGCATGCCCGGTCCCGACGTGGCCGCGGTGAACGCCAAGCGTGAGCGCGAGGCGCAATTGACCAAGCCGGCCGGCGCCCTCGGCCGCATGGAGGAACTGTCGGAATGGCTCGCCGCCTGGCAGGGGCGCCAGCCGGCGGTGCGTCGCCCGCTGGTCGCGGTCTTTGCCGGCAATCACGGCGTCGCCCGGCAGGGCGTGTCACCTTTTCCGTCCGAGGTGACGGCGCAGATGGTGTCGAATTTCACGGCCGGCGGGGCGGCGATCAACCAGATCTGCGCGGCCTATGATCTCGGCCTGAAGGTCTTCGACCTGGCGCTGGAGGTGCCGACAAAGGACATCACCGAAGAAGCGGCGATGGACGAGCGCACCTGCGCGGCGACCATGGCCTTCGGCATGGAGGTACTGGCCGGCGAGCCCGACCTTCTGTGCATCGGCGAGATGGGCATCGGCAACACCACCGTCGCGGCGGCGATCTTCACGGGGCTGTTCGGCGGCGAACCGCGCGACTGGGTCGGCCCCGGCGCGGGACAGGATTCCGCCGGGGTGGAAAAGAAGGCCGAGGTCGTCGCCCGGGCCCTTGCCTGCCACGCGGGTCATTTGTCGGATCCGCTGGAGGTGCTGCGTCGCCTCGGCGGACGCGAGATCGCGGCGATGGCCGGCGCGATCCTCGCCGCGCGCATGCAGAAGGTGCCGGTGATCGTCGACGGTTTCGTGTCGACGGCAGCGGCGGCGGTGCTCCACGCCATGGATTCGCAGGCCCTCGATCATTGCCTGTTCGGCCATGTCTCGGCCGAGCCGGGCCACATTCGGGCGCTGGAGACGATGAACAAGGTGCCGCTGCTCGCCCTCGGGATGCGGCTCGGCGAAGGCACCGGTGCGGCGCTCGCCGCCGGCATCGTCAAGGCAGCGGCCGAATGCCATTCCGGCATGGCGACCTTCGAACAGGCGGCGGTCTCGAACCGCGTCTAGGCGCGCGCCAGTTCGGCGGTGGCAATGCCGGCGACGATCTGCTGCACGGCACCGCGCGTTCGCATGAGAGCCCGGGCGGCGTCGGCTGTCATGGGGCGGCCGAGGAGATAGCCCTGGGCCGTTCCACAGCCCAGGTCGAGCAGGCGAGAGAGCTGCTCCTCGCTTTCCACGCCCTCGGCGGTGGTGGCGATAGACAGATCCCGGGCCATCATGGTGACGGCCCGTAGCACGGCCAGCGAACTGGCGTCGTCAGGCGCGGAATCGATGAAGCTGCGATCGATCTTGATCCGGTCGAGATCGAATTCGCGCAGATGCGCCAACGAGGAATAGCCGGTGCCGAAGTCGTCCATCGCGATGCGCACGCCAAGACTGCGCAGGGCGGTCAGGGTCGCGTTGATCCGGCGGCCGTCGTCGACCATCGCCGTCTCGGTCAGTTCCAGCTCCAGGCGTTGCGCCGTGAGACCGTGCTCGGCCAGCGCCTTGGTCACTTGCCGCAGCATGTCGGTCTTGTGCAACTGGACCGGCGAGACGTTGACGGAGACATAGAGTTCGCCCGGCCAGCGGCTGGCCTCGCGACAGGCTTCGCTCAGAACCCATTCGCCGATCTCGGAGATCAGCCCGGTCTCCTCGGCCAACGGGATGAAGTCGACGGGCGGGACCATGCCGAGGGTCGGATGGTTCCAGCGGATCAGCGCTTCGAAGCCAACGAGTTCGCGCGCCGGCAGGCTGAACAGCGGCTGGTAATGCAGCGTGAACTCGTCTTCCTTCAGCGCCCGGACCATGTCCATTTCCATGTCCCGGCGCTTGACCGCATCTTCCATCATGCCGCTCTCGTAGCGCTCGATGCGATTACGGCCATTCTGCTTGGCCTTGTAGAGTGCCAGGTCCGCCTGCCTTACGACGAGGTCCGGGTCATCGCAGTCTTCGGCTGCGGCCACGCCAACGCTGCAGCCGATACTGATCCTGTGCTTGGCAGCCGAGAACGGACGCTCGAAGCCTTCGACCACGCGGCGGGCAAGGACGTCGCTCTGGTCGTTATTGCCCGGCAGAATGGCGAGTTCGTCTCCGCCGAGGCGGAAGATCAGGTCGTTGGGGGCACAGCAGGCCCGCAGCCGGTCGGCGACCTGGATCAACAACGCATCGCCGACCGGATGGCCGAGCGTATCGTTGACGGCCTTGAAGCGATCCAGGTCGATCATCACGATTGTGGTCGGCTTGGATGTTTCGAAACGCTGGCTCAGTTCGTCCTGGAAGCTTCGTCGGTTCGGCAACCCGGTCAGCGCGTCGTGATAGGCCATATGGGTGATGGTGGCCTGAACCTTCCGGGCCTCGGTCATGTCATCGTAGGTAAGAATGGCCCCGCCATCGGCCATCGGACAGCAGGCGACCCCGATGACGCGCTCGTCAGCCAGCTGATGCTCGACGCGGGTGATGGTCGAGCGGCGCATCCAGACGGTGTGATTGTCGATTACCCGTTCGATGCGTGCCGCATCCCATCCGACCTTGCGCCCGAAATTGGTGAGGAAGGTTGCCAGCGGCATGCCGGGACGCAGTTCGTCCGGGCCGATATCCAGCAATTCGTAGGCCCGCTCGTTGTGCAGCGTGATGACGCCTTCGGCACCGACCATGACGAGGCCGTTCGACATGTTCTGCAGCGCCGCCGACAGCACGCGCAGATGTTCGGCAGCATCGGCCGCGGCAGCGCGGGAGGAGGCGTCGAGTTTCTCGCCGCTGACCGCCAGAATGAAGGCGGTGATGAAGATCATCAGAGCGGCAAGGGCCACGAAGGCCGACAGGATCACCGGCTCGACCGACCAAACATCGGCCGCCGGGGCGGGGCTTAGAGTCAGGCCGGCGATGGCGATAAAATGCAGCGAGCAGACGCCGACCACCAGCATCGCCGCGACCGCAGCGCGGCGCCAGCCTTCCGGCTTGAGTGCCATGGCGCCGGCGAAGAAACCGCAGCCGGCGAGGAACGAGACCAGCGTGACCGGCAGGTCGTAGGTGGCGAGGCACCCCTGCAGGGCACTCATGCCTGTGAAGTGCATGGCGCCGACGCCGGCGCCGGCGATGCCGCCGAGCGCCACCCGCGCGGAGCGCGAGGAAACCGCGGCGGTCGCGGCGAGAGGGATGCCGACGCAGACGATACCGGCGAAGACCGAGGCGAGGGTGACGATCGGATCGTAGCCCAGGATGGCGTCAGGCCGGAACCCGAGCATTGCCACGAAATGCGTCGTCCAGACGCCGAGACCGGCAACACCGGCACTGACGGCCATCCACAGATAGCGGCGCGTTCCCATGACAGACCGGGCGCGGTCGAGAACCGTCAGGACGATCGCCGCCATGATGGCACAGACGACGAGCGCCGTGACCACGAAGCCAAGCGAATGGTCGACGAGGAAGGTCTGGGCGAGTGCTGTCAACAGAACACCTTGCCGATATCCGGCTTCTCGATCGGCAGACCGATCGCATTGCTTAAACTCAGTTCTGCAGACTGTGCCCAAAAGTGGGTGAAGGAACGGTAAACCGGCAGTAATCACATGTGGATCGTCTGCCCACGGGACGTTCCCGGGCTGTTGTTGAGCGACGAATGCGACACCGCATCCGTCGTATTCTATGGCGGCGCCGAATCGACGCGTCGCTACGCCCTAGCGGACGACGAAGACCGAGGCGGCTGCGTGCGAGGCCAGATAGCCGCCATGGGAGGCGAAGAGATGGTCCGGCAGCCCCGGGACATGCGACGCCATCACCACGAGGTCCGCGCCGCATTCGTCGATCGCGTCGAGAAGGGTGCGGCCCAGCTCGACGCTCGGATCGTGGCGGACATAGGCCTTCGACGTCTGTTCGACGCCGTGGTCGCGGGCCTGGCCCGCCGCGAAAGCCTCCAGCTTGCCGGCATATTCCTCCGGCGTATGGGCGACGCCGGACGGCGCGTTGGAGGTCACGCCGACATAGTGCACGGGGATATTGTAGAGGCTGGCGAGACCGGCGGCCGTCTTCAGCGCCTTGTCGAGCTTGTCGGCATGGGTGAGGTCCACGGGGATCATGATCCTGGCATACATGGCGGTCTCCTTGGCGTTCGGGCTCCGACCGATATGCGCATGGCGCGCCGGTCGAAGGATTGACGGCGATCAAGTGTCCGTCCGGATGCTCGCGTTGACCCGGACGTATGTCCGCTGGTTCAGGACCACATAAGACCCTCGGCCCTCGCGTCGAACCCGCGGCGATGGAGGCCCCGATCAGCCGGCGGCGAAGACCGCACGCTCGGCGCTCACGCAGTCGCGGATGAAGTCGGCGACGGCGGCGATCCGGCGGATGTCGCGGACGCTCTCGTGATAGACCAGCCAGTAGCTGCGGTAGATGGTTTCCGCTGGCAGGATGCGCGCGAGCTGGGGGCGATCGGCGGCCATGAAGCCGTGCAGGATGCCGATCCCGGCGCCGGCCGCTACCGCCTCGGTCTGGCCGATCGCACTCGACACCTCGTAATGTGCCGGCCAGTGGGCGACGATGTCGGTGTGGTAGGCGAGCCTCGGGCTGTAGAGGAGGTCCTCGACCGCGCCGACGAGACGGTGCCGACCCAGCTCGGCAAGCGAGGCCGGGGCGCCATGGGCGGCGATGTAGCCACGCGAGGCATAGATCCCCAGCGCATAGTCGGTGAGCTTGCCGGCGACCAGCCGCCCGGCCTCGGGACGGGCGACGGTGATCGCGATGTCGGCTTCGCGGCGTGAGATCGAGAAGGCGCGGGGCACCGGCACGAGCTGGACGGTGAGGTCGGGATGGCGTTCGGTCAGCCGCCAGAGGCGGGGGGCGAGGAACGCCGTGCCGAAACCGTCGGGCGTTCCCACCCGTACGGTGCCGGAAAGCGCCAGTTCGGTCGCGCCGATATCGGCACGCGCCGCCAACATGGCCGCTTCCATGCGCTCGGCCTGTTCAAGGAAGTCGCGGCCGGTGGGCGTCAGCTCGCAGCCATTCGGGCGCCGGTCGAGAAGCCGGGCGCCGAGTGCCGTTTCGAGCGCCGTCAGCCGCCGGCCGACGGTCGCATGATTGAGTTCCAGCCGCCGCGCGGCCGCCAGGATCTGGCCCGCCCGTGCCACCGCGAGAAACAGCCTGACATCGTCCCAGTTCACGTCCGCTCCCCTTCAATCTCCGCAAAGGACTTCAATCTATGCACAACGGATGCGCAAAGCGAAGGATTGGCTTTCGCCGCAGCCTGCGCGAAGACTGAGGGCAACACCCGCAACAGGAGGAAACCGGATGGAACAGATCGGACATTTCATCGGCGGCAAGCGCGTCGCCGGCACGAGCGGCCGCACGGCCGACGTCTTCAATCCGGCAACCGGCGAGGTCCAGGCTCAGGTCGCGCTGGCGAGCGCCGATGAGCTGACCGCGGCGGTCGCGAATGCCAAGGCGGCCCAGCCGGCCTGGGCGGCAACCAACCCGCAGCGTCGCGCCCGCGTGATGATGAAGTTCGTCGAGCTTCTGAACCGCGACATGGACAAGCTGGCCGAGGTGCTGTCGCGCGAGCATGGCAAGACCATTCCCGACGCCAAGGGCGACGTGCAGCGCGGCCTCGAGGTCGCCGAGTTCTGCATCGGCGCGCCGCATCTCCTGAAAGGCGAGTTCTCCGAAGGCGCAGGCCCCGGCATCGATCTCTATTCGATCCGTCAGGCGCTGGGCGTGGTGGCCGGCATCACGCCGTTCAACTTCCCGGCGATGATCCCGATGTGGAAGTTCGCTCCGGCGATCGCCGCCGGCAATGCCTTCATCCTGAAGCCGTCCGAGCGCGACCCGTCGGTGCCGATCATGCTGGCCGAGCTGATGATCGAGGCCGGCCTGCCCGAAGGCATTCTCAATGTCGTCAACGGCGACAAGGGCGCGGTGGACGCGATCCTCGACGATCCGGACATCCAGGCCATCGGCTTCGTCGGCTCGACGCCGATCGCGCAGTACATCTATTCGCGCGGTTGCGCGAACGGCAAGCGCGTCCAGTGCTTCGGCGGCGCCAAGAACCACATGATCATCATGCCGGATGCCGACATCGACAAGGCGGCGGATGCCCTGATCGGCGCCGGCTACGGCGCGGCCGGCGAGCGCTGCATGGCAGTGTCCGTGGCCGTTCCGGTCGGCAAGGAAACCGCCGATCGCCTGATGGAGAAGCTGATCCCGCGGGTCGAGGCGTTGAAGATCGCGCCCTATACCGCCGGCGACGACGTCGACATGGGACCGCTGGTCACCCGCGAGGCGCAGCAGCGCGTGCTGGGCCTGATCGACCGGGGTGTCGAAGAGGGCGCCAAGCTCGCCGTCGACGGCCGCGGCTTCAAGATGCAGGGCTACGAGAACGGCTTCTTCGTCGGCGCCTGCCTGTTCGACGACGTCACGAAGGACATGGACATCTACAAGACCGAGATCTTCGGTCCGGTCCTGTCGGTGGTGCGCGCCAAGGACTACGAGGAAGCGATCGACCTGCCGATGAGCCACGAATACGGCAATGGCGTTTCGATCTACACCCGTGACGGCGACGCCGCCCGCGACTTCGCCAGCCGCATCAACATCGGCATGGTCGGCGTCAACGTACCGATCCCCGTGCCGCTGGCCTACTACACCTTCGGCGGCTGGAAGGCCTCGGGCTTCGGCGACCTCAATCAGCATGGACCGGACGCCTTCCGCTTCTACACCCGCACCAAGACGGTCACGAGTCGCTGGCCGTCGGGGATCAAGGACGGTGCCGAGTTCGCCATGCCGGTCATGCGGTAGAGCGGACCCAGACGACAGAATGCAGAACGGGCGCCATCGGCGCCCGTTTTCGCATGTCCGGGCGAGACCGTCAGACCGGGCGGCGGCTCTTCAGGATCGGCGTCAGCGGCTCGTCGGGCGTGGCGATGGCGCCGCGTGCGCTTTCGGCGGCCGCGTCGCTGCTGCGGACCGTGACCTTCTGGGCGGTGCGCCACCAGTCGAGATAGCGCGCGAGACCGAAGAGGATCGCGAGGCCGGCCAGCACCATCGGCGTGTCGAACCAGATCGACGGCTCCGAACCGTGCTTCAGCACCTGGCCACACAGCGACAGCACGGTGCCGACGGCGAAGACCGGCAGCGAATGCCGACCCAGCATGGTGAAGATGTTGTCGCGCGAGATGTTGGCGAAGGGCGAGGTCGCCGCGGCATTGGCGAACAGGTAGCAGATCGCCATCACGTGCAGCAGCCGGGTGAGGCTGACATAGGTCTTGTCGAAGCCGGTGATCAGCACCGGCAGCGGGCTCTGGCCCCAGATCCACCACAGGCCGAAGCGGATGGTCAGGAAGGCCAGCAGCGCATAGGCGAGGGCCAGCGCGTAGAGCCACGGGCGATAGGGCACGGCGACGCCGGTCTCGCGGCGGTTCAGGCCACAATAGAGGCCGACGGCGAAGATCAGCTGCCAGGAGAACGGATTGAAGAACCAGCCGCCCGGCAGCGGGAAGGCCGGCACGTCGATCGCCCAGATATAGGCGACGATCCACATCAGGACGGCGCCGGCGAGCATCGCGCCGCGGCTGATCTGCGCCATTGCCAGATGCAGCGGCAGCATCAAGAGGAGCACGCAATACATCGGCAGGATGTTCACATAGCCGAGCTGGTGGCCGAGGCCGGCGACACCGATCATCGTTTCCATGGGCATGGTGATGAAGGAGCGCAGCCCGATCGTGCGCATCATGTCGCCATAGCCGAGCGCCAGCGCCGCCCAGGAGAAGATGCCGATCGCGGCGACGGTGAGGGTGATGTGGACGAGGTAGAGGACGCCCGCGCGGCGCCACGCCTTCAGCGTCGCCGCGACCCGCTCGCCCGCCAGGAACAGCGGGGCATAGGCATAGGCCGAGGCGAAGCCTGCCAGGAAGACGAACAGTTCAGCCGCGTCCGAGAAGCCGAAATTGCGGGAGGTGAAGTTCTCCCAGACATTGCCGGGGATGTGGTTGACGAAGATCATCGCGAGCGCGATGCCGCGCCAGAAGTCCACCCGGTAATCGCGGGGTGACTTCGAGGCAGTACGGGTGACAGCGGTCATCGTCTCGGGGGCAGCCTCATGCGGGATCGGGCAGCACCGGTGCCACCGACACTGTGGCTTTCTCAAGGTCGGCACCGGCCGAAAGACGGGCCAGCCGCTCCTGCCACAGGGCATAGCTGCGGATCACCGGCTCGGGATCGGACTCGAAAGGGGTCTCGAACAGGCGCTGGCGACGCACCCAGTCGCCCAGCGCCGGGTTGCCGGTGGCGCTGATCAGGACCGGCGCCGCGACGAGCGGCAGCGCGATCGGCAGGGTCCACAGGACGAGGTTCGGGGCGTAGTTGATCGTGGCGAACAGCACGAGGCCGCCAGCCAGCACCATCCACCAGCTCGCCTTGAAGGCGGCGTCGAGCGGCAGGCTGCCGTCAGCCCGCTCGGTCGACGGCCAGCCGGCGTCGGCGCCGATCAGGATCTCGGCCACGGCCTTCGACTGGAACATCATCATCACCGGGGCAAGGATGCTGGTCATCACCAGCTCCGCCGTCGCGCCGGCCAGCACCGCAAGCGTCCCGCCGAACCGCCGACGCCGGGCGGTGAAGGCGCTGCCGACCGCGATCAGGGTCTTGGGCAGAAGCAGCAGCACGAAGATGCCGAAGAGCAGGAGCAGCGCCTTGCCGGTCTCGGGGCGCGGGAACACCGGGAACAGGGAATCGGCCGGGAAATAGTTCGGCTCCGGCGCGAGGATCGGGTCGAGCAGGCTGACGATCAGGAACATCAGCCAGATCGGCGAGGCGGCATAGGCCATGATCCCGCTGGCCAGCGAGACTCGGCTCCACAGCTTCAGCCCCGGCGCGGCGAGGAGCTTGCCGTGCTGGAGATTGCCCTGGCACCAGCGGCGGTCGCGCTTGGCATATTCGATGATGTTGGCCGGCGCTTCCTCATAGGAGCCTTGGAGGTCCGGATCGACCTGCACCTTGTAGCCGGCCCGCGCCAAAAGCGCCGCCTCGACGGAATCATGGCTGAGGATATGGCCGCCGAAGGGCGGGCGGCCGTGCAGGTCGGGCAGGCCGCAGGATGCCGCGAAGGCGCGCACGCGCAGGATGGCGTTGTGGCCCCAGAACGGCCCTTCGCGGCCCTGCAGCACCGCGATGCCGCGCGAGAAGACTGGCGAGAACAGCGCGGCGGAAAACTGCAGGGCGCGCCCGAACAGGGTGCGCCGGCCGATGATCAGCGGCTGGGTCTGCAACAGGCCGAGTTCGGGATCGCCATCCATCCGGGCGACCATCTCCACCATGGTCTCCGGCCGCATCAGGCTGTCGGCGTCGAGCACCAGCATGTAGTCGTAGGCGCCGCCGCTGGTGGTGACGAAGTCGGCGATATTGCCAGCCTTGCGGCCGACATTCTTCTCGCGGTTGCGATAGTAGAGCCGCCCGGCCGCCCCGAGTTCGGACAGCAGCATATCGACGCCGCGCCGTTCGGCGGCGACGTTCTCGGGTTTGGTGGAATCGCTGAGAATGTAGAAGTCGAAGGCATCGAGACCGCCGATGCTGCGCAGGCCCTCATACATCGCGCCCACACGCGCCAGCACCGCCTCGGCGTCCTCGTTGTACACTGGGACGAGGATGGCGGTGCGGCTAACATGGCCAGGCAGCGCCCGGCGGCGCGGCGGCGCGCCGGACGACATGATGCCGGCCAGCGCCATGTTGAAGCCCCAGGCGAGCCACAGGCAGCACAGAACGAGCAGGCTGATCTGCACGATGTGCAGATAGGTCACCCCGTTCACCGTCACGACGATGAAGAACAGCGAAGCTGCGATCGCCGCCAGCACGACGGAGGCCAGGGCGAAGAGTAGACGCTGAGCCGTGATCAACGCGGTGTCCGTCGGTGAGATGGTGCCACGGCCCGGATCACCCCGGGCCGTTCAGGCATGGTGATCAATTGCGGTCGGCGGAAAGACGGCCGAGCGAGATCGTCGGGAAGCGCAGCGGCCGGCCGGTCAGGGGCTGGATCGGCATGGTGAGCCGGGCCACGGGCGGCGGCACGGCGACCGTGCGCACAAAGGCCAGCGACGCCGCATCGCCCTGCATGGCGGCTGCCAGCACGCGTTCGGCGTCATCGGAGCGTCCGCTCGCGGCAAGGCGCGCGCGGACGCCATCCAGTACGACATCGTCGTCCAGATCGGCCCGGCCGATCAGCCGGCCGGCATTGGTCTCCTGCATGGAGCGGCGGTCTTCCGTTGCAAAAACGGTCATGTCCTGTTCGTCCATTGATAGAGCCACGTCTCACTGACAATGCGCTGCAGCATCGAAAGTTTCACGCGAAGTTCAGCAGGCTGTGAATCAGTCTTCTCGAGTTCCAGGGCGACGCGCCAGCCGCCATTCGGCAGCCGGGCGATTCCCGAATGGATCAGCCGGGTGTTGTCCGGCACGTCGATCAGGGGCTCGATCTGGGCATCGGCGGGCAGCTTGGCAATGCTGCCGCCCTCGAAATTGATGGCGATGCGATGGGTCGACAGGTCGGCATCCGCGGCGTTGCCGCCGACGCCGATGAAGGTGCCGGTGACCTTGGCCTGGTTGTCCTCGGGCTCGACGTCGAGGCCCCAATGCATCCGGTAGCTGAACTCCATCGCGCCGCCGGCTTCGGCCTTGGCCTCGGGCACCCAGAAGGCGACGATGTTGTCGTTGGCTTCCGAATCCGTCGGGATCTCGACGAGTTCGACGGTGCCCTTGCCCCAGTCGCCCAGCGGCTCGATCATCAGCGACGGTCGCAGTTCGTACCGGGCCTCGATGTCCTCGTAATGGGAGAAGTCGCGGTCACGCTGCAGGAGGCCGAAGCCGCGCGGGCTGGTCTCCTGGAAATAGGACATCGCCAGGTTTTCGGGGTTCTTCAGCGGCCGCCACAGCTTTTCGCCATCGGCCCGGCGGATGCACAGGCCGTCGCTGTCATGGACCTCGGGGCGGAAGTCGTCGCGGCCGAAGCGGTCGTTCTCGCCGAAGGTGTACATGGAGGTCAGCGGCGCGATGCCGACGCGGTTGACGTCGGTGCGGAAGAACAGCCGGGAGGTCACGTCGATCGTGGTCTGCGGGCCCGGCGTGATCAGGAAGGAATAGGCGCCGGTGAGGCTCGGACTGTCGAGCTCCGCCATCAGCCGGATACGCGAATCGCCCGGCTTCGGTGCGTCGATGTAGAAGGCGCTGAAACGCGGGAATTCCTCGGTTTCGCTCGTCGCCGTGTTGATGGCGAGGCCGCGGGCCGACAGCCCGTAGCGGGTGCCGGTGCCCAGCGCGCGGAAATAGCTCGCCCCCAGGAACGTTACGAGTTCGTCGAAATAGTCCGGTCGTTCGATCGGCGCGTGGATCCGGAAGCCGGCGACGCCGTCCAGCAGCAGGTCCTGGAATTTCGACGGATCCAGCGGCGGCCGGTATTCGAAGTCCGAGGGCGCGAAATCGTGACGATTGTAGACGCCGTTCTGCCCGACAAAGACCTTGGTGGTCTCCTTGAACACCCAGCCGGGATAGAAGGCCTGCAGGTGGAACTCCACCGGCTCGGCGCGCCACAGGGCGTGGTCCGGCCGGAAGCGGATCGCCCGGTGCTCGTCGTAATTGAGGTCGAGGATTTCCTGCGGCAGGTCGTTGGCCGGCGCGCTGTAGGATTCCCCAGCGCGCTGCTGCATGCGCGCGGCCAGCTCATCGAAGGTGAACGGCGCGTCGGGCGCGCCGACCGTCGCCGGCTGGCCGGCCGGCGGCGTCGGAGCCTCCGTCTCCTGGGCGAAGCCCGGACGGGGCAGAAGCGCTGCGAGGGTGAGGGCCACACCTGTCTTCAGCGCGGTACGGCGGGACGCAAAACTCTTGTGATTCACGGGCTGCTTGTGAGTTTGAGAACAGACACGAAGGCGTGAGCATAGGCACAATTGCGGCGATTACATAGCCGCCGCGCACAGGCTTGTAGGCCCGGATGATGAACGCTTCCTGACGACGGCAGGGCGTGTGTCAGCCGGCCGAGAAACGATAGAGGCTGTGATGGCGATAGGTCTCGCCCGGCCGCAGGATCGCTTGGGGAAAGGCCGGTCGATTGGGCGAGTCCGGCCAGCCCTGCGGCTCCAGCGCCAGCGCCGAGCGGCTGGAGATCGGCGTGCCGCCATGGCCCATGATCGAGCCGTCCAGCTTCGCGCCATCATACACCTGCAGGCCGGGTTCGGTGGTCGAGAGGGTCATGACAAGGCCACTGGTCCCGCCTTCCAGTCTGGCCGCAAAGCGCGGCTCGACCGACGGCGTCTCGGCGAGGCAAAAATTGTGGTCGAGCGGGTCGGGCGCATCGCTTAGCCGTTTGCCGGCGCGGAAATCGAAAGCCGTCTCCGTCGCCGAGGCAACGCTGCCGACCGGCAGCGCGTCCGCGCCGATCGGCAGATAGCGATCGGCAGCCAGCGTCAGTCGGTGGCCGCGAATGTCGTCGCTACCATCCAGATTGAAGTAGAAATGGGTGGTCATGTTGACCAGGCTTGGCCGATCCGCCGTCGCTTCGTAGGTCACAGCGAGGATCTGGTCCGGCAGAATGGCAAAATGCGCTCTGGCATGAACGGTCCCGGGATAGCCTTCTTCGCCATCGGCCGACACGAGCGCCAGCGTGACCGCGTCCGGTGCGCGATCGACCATCGTCCAGGGCTTGGTGGAAAAACCGGTCGGGCCGCCATGCAGATGATGGGGACCATCATTGCATGCGAGCTGGTAGCGCTTGCCGTCGAGAGAAAAGCTGCCGGCGCCGATCCGGTTGGCGAAGCGGCCGATCGTTGCGCCGAGATACTCGCGATTTCCGGAGAAGTAATGGTTGGGGTCGGCCGCGCCGACCACGAGCGAATGCGCCTGTCCAGCCAGATGGACCGACCGCACCGCAGCGCCCGTGGTGGCGAGCTCCGCGCTGAGCCCGTCCCGACCAATTGTCACCATCTCGTTCATGAGCCCTGTCCCTCCGGCCACCGGAGGTCCCGGCGCAGGCCGAATATGCAGTCCCGCCGCGCGCGTCAATCGAGCGTTCGCAGGACTGGGCTGCGCCTAGCGCAGGCGGCGCAGCTTGACAGTCAGCAACTCTTGGGTTCGCGACAGCGAGGTCTGCAGCACCTCCAGCTCATCCTGCGTCAGCGACTGGGCCAAGTCGATTTCCAGCCGCTGCCAGACGCCACGCACAGTAGCCTGAACACGCTCGCCTTCGGCAGTCAGTTGCACCATGGTGCGGCGCGCATCGGTGCTGTTGGCCGAACGGGCGACAAGATTTTTCTCGATCAGCCTGTCGAGCATCTTCGACACCGTCGACGGTCGTACGGAGAGCTGTTCGGCGAGGGCGGACACGCTGACCGGGGACAACGGGTCGAGGCGGTCGAGAAGCTGGTCCTGCCCCGGATGCAGCCCGATATCAGCGAGCAGCAAGGCAAGGAAGGCGCGGGTCGACTTGGCGATCGAAAGGAGCGACGGCACGATCACCGGAGCCCCGATCATTGCGAGACCATCGGTCTGAGCCGACGATGAGATCTGCGATTTCGTATCCATGTGTCCGGTTAACCGATAGCCGGCGGCCGATCCTTAAACTGGTATATGCTTTGCAGGAAAAAGGCAGGGAGGCATAGCATGTCGTCAGCTGCCGATCGGTCATGAGGCCGAGTGAAAATTCGGGTTCCGTGCCGCCAAGCGCTGCTGCGACGGCGCCACTTGAACGCGGAATTGCACGGGGGCGTTCCCTCCCAATCTAGCGGCCTGTGGTCGAATCGGTCATCACGTCGGGATGTGTGCCGTCATGACCATCAGCAAGGAGGAGGACGAATGCCGGATGTGAGGGTCATCTGCGCGATCGGCCGGAGCGGACAACTCGGCCTCGATGGCGGCATGCCGTGGGAGGGGCGTCCCGAGCGCGTCTATACGGAGGATGTCGAGCGCTTTTTCGAGATCACCCGCGGTCATGTGCTGATCGCCGGGCCGAAGACCGTGGCATCCTTCCCGGATTTCGCCCGCAAGGATCGCACCATCGTGGAAATCCGCTCATCCGACGATCCGCAGACAGTGCTCGAAAGCTTCGGCGAGCGGGTGGTCTATATCGGCGGCGGCCCGGCGGTCTGGGACGTCTATGCGCGCCATGTGCGCCACTGGGACATCAACACGCTGCCCTATGACGGTGCAGCCGATACCTGGTTCGATCCGGCCTGGCTCCTGGCGGGCGGCACGACGCAGCGCTGAGGCGAGCGGTTCGGCTCAGCCGGGCAGCCCCGCTCCGCGCTCGCGCGGATCGACCCCGCATTCCTCCGCGATGGCGGCGCAGAGCCCTTCCATCAGCGCCCGCAAGGCCGGGGCCGGCATGGCCGGCGTCTGCCCGTCGAGGCTGGCCGGCGCGATCAGGCGCAGGCTGTTGGTCAGAACGATCTGACCGGCCGCAAGATCGGGGAGCGTCAGGGGCCTTTCGACCGCCGACAAGCCGAAGGCGCCGGCATGGCCGAGAATCCAGCCCCGCACGATGCCGTCGAGGACGCCGTCGTCGCGTGGCGGCGTGACGATCTCGGTCCCCGCCGAGACGAAGACATTCGCCAGCGCCGAACAGGCGACGCGGCCCGCCCCGTTGAGGAACAGCGCCTCGTCGGCACCGGCCTGCCTTGCGGCATGGTTGGCAAGGACGCTGTCGAGATAGGCCAGCGACTTCACCCGCGCCGTTGGCGAGGTCTCGTTGCGGCGGATCTTAGAGACCTGAAGCTGCAGCGGCGCAAACATCATCGCGGGGGCAAGCGGCGCCGTGGTGCCGATCAGCGTCGGTTGCAGATCAGCGGGAAAGGCGAGGCCGCGTGCGCCGGGGCCGCGGGTCAGCGTCAGGCGGATCGCCCCATCGCCGCATCGCTCAGCCAGCGCCGTCATCGCCAGTTCCAGCGCTGTGCGGTCCGCGGGAATGGCGAGGCTGGCCGCGGCGGCCATCAGCCGGTCGAGATGGGCCTCTTGGCGAAACACCGTGCCGCCGAGAACCAGCGACGTGTCGAACACCCCGTCGGAAAGGGTCAGGCCGCGGTCGTTTGCGGCAACGGCGCCGGGCGCCGCCGCAAAGCCGCCGTCAATCCAGATCTCGTCCACGCCAACGCTCCGCCAGGGACAGGAAATTCTCGAAGATCCGCTCGCCGCGATCGGTCAAAACGGATTCGGGGTGGAACTGGATGCCCCAGGTCGGGTGCGTGTGGTGCGACAGGGCCATGATCTCGCCCTCGTCCGAACGGGCGTCGATGGCGAGGTGATCGCGCATCGCCGGCGTCTCCTCGACGATCAGCGAATGATAGCGCCCGACCATTGTCGGTTGCGGCAAGCCGTCGAAGAGGTTCGCCGCGTCATGGGCGATCCGCGAGGCGCGGCCATGCATGGGCTTGAGGGCGCGGGTCACGGTGCCACCGAAGGCCTCGCCGATCACCTGATGGCCGAGGCAGACGCCGAGGATCGGCACGTGGCCGGACAATTGCCGCACCAGATCCAGCGAGATGCCGGCCTCGCGCGGCGAACAGGGCCCTGGCGAGATGATCACCGCCGATGGTGCGAGCGCGTCGATCTCCTGCAATGTGACGGCATCGTTGCGCACGACCTCGATGGCACCGCCCAGCCGTTCGAGATAGCGGGCGACGTTGAAGACGAAGCTGTCGTAATTGTCGACGACGAGGATCATCGCGGGCCGTCCTTCGCGGCGTTCCCGTCGTCCGCGTCGAAGGCGGCGAAGACGCGGGTCGCCTTGGTGAAGGTCTCCTCGTATTCGGCCGCCGGATCCGACAGGACGGTGATCCCGCCGCCGGCCGACAGACGCGCCGTGCCGGCCTCGAAGCTGACGGTGCGGATGGCGATGTTGAGGTCCATCGCCCCGTTGAAGCCAAGATAGCCGATGGCGCCGCAATAGGGGCCGCGGGCGGTGTTCTCGATCTCGGTGATGATGTCCATGGCCCGGATCTTCGGCGCGCCGGTGATCGAGCCGCCCGGAAAGGTCGCGGCGATGAGATCGCCGGCTGTCCGGCCGGGCCGAAGTGTGCCGGTCACCACCGAGACCAGGTGATGGACCGAGGCGTAGCTCTCCAGACCACACAACACCGGCACCTCCACGGACTGGGCCGTGCAGACGCGCGAGATGTCGTTGCGCAGGAGATCGACGATCATGACGTTCTCGGCCCGGTCCTTCTCCGAGGCCAGCAACGCCTCGGCCAGGGCGCGGTCCTCCTCCGGGTCGGCGGAGCGCCTGGCCGTGCCCTTGATCGGGCGGGTCTCCACCATGTCGCCGTCGCGTTTCAGGAAGCGCTCCGGCGAGGAGGACGCGATGGCAAGGCCGTCATGCTCCAGATAGGCGCCGAAGGGCGCGGCATTGGTCCGGCGCAGCCGCAGATAGAGCGCGAAGGAATCGAAGGCGTCGGGCAGTCTGGCGGTGAAGGTCTGGGCGACATTGGCCTGGTAGATGTCGCCGGCCAGAATGTAGTCGCGCACCTTCTGGATCGCTGCCCGGTAGTCGTCGGCAAAGAAATTGGAGCGCCAGTCGAGGCCGCCCGGCCGGGCGCCTTTGCCCGGAGACGGCGCCTCCGTTTCCAGCGCGGCCCGGAAGCGTGCGATACGCGCCCGGGCAGGGGCGTCGTCGCTTTCGCCGGCCCGGCGCGCGCCGATCACGAAGGCGCGGTCGGCTTGGTGATCGAAGGCGAGAACCGTGTCGTAGAGATCGAAGCGCAGGCTGGGCTTTGCCGGATCGAGATCGGCCGGCGCGGCGAGTGTTTCCAGATGCCGGGCGAATTCATAGCCGACGAAACCGATGGCACCGCCCTGGAAGGGCGGCAGATCGGGATGGACCGGCTGGCGATGCGCGGCGAGGACCGCATCGAGCGCCGCAAGTGGCGGGCCGTCCAGGCGGGCTCCGTCCAGCATCGCACCTTCGACGTCCACCGTGAACGCGGTGAAAGGGGCGGCGGCGACATAGGAATACCGCCCAAGCGTTTCGTGCCGCATGGCGCTGTCGAGAAACGCCAGGCCGCCGAGAGGCCTCAGCCGGGCCGCTGCGATCTGCGGCGCAAGGGGAGCGATCTCGTCATACACCATCCCCGGCAGATGCCCTGATCTCCGGGGCCCCGTCAAACCGGTTTTACAGCCTCGGCCCGGCCGCCGTGTCACAGCCCCCTCGGCGTGGGGCGAGCCACTGGCGGCGGGGCTCGCCAGCGCCATCTATCCGGCCAGCTTGCCTCTGATTCGGAGATCCGGGATGCGATCCGCCCTTCTTCTGGTTGCCGTCCTTGCCGGCGTTGCCGGCTGCAACAACACCACGCCCTATCCCAACGGCTCGCCCATCGTCGGCGCGCGGGTATCGGCCAACGAAAACCCCCGCGGTTCCGATGCCTTCTGCCGCCAGTATGCCCGCCAGACTGCCGGCAACAGCTACGAGAACCGCATCGATCGCGGGGAGGACGGGTTCGGCGTGCGCGCGCTGACGCGCCAGCGGGCGCTGGACCAGGGCGAGGCCGCCTATCGCCGCTGCCGGGCCGGCCGCACGGACTGACGCCGTCACGCCGGCGTCCCGTGGGGCGGCGCGTGGTGGTCGTCCGCCACGCCACCCCCCTTGTGCATCGGTCCTTCCTGCGGCATCGCTGCGAGGAACCAGTGGCGGGGACAGGCGATGGCGTCCACCAGTGACGGCAGGACAATCGACGCGGACGTCGCGATCGTCGGCGCGGGCATCGTCGGCATCACCGCTGCCTTCGCCCTGCAGGAGCGCGGGCAGAGCGTCGTCCTGATCGAGCGCGGCGAGGTCGCCCACGGCGCAAGCTTCGGCAATGCCGGGGCCTTCGCGTTCAGCGATGTCATGCCGCTGGCCTCGCCCGGCATCCTGCGCAAGGCGCCGCGCTGGCTGCTCGATCCGCTGGGCCCGTTGAGCGTGCCACCGGCCTATTTGCCGACCATTGCGCCGTGGCTGTTCCGCTTCTGGCGCGCCAGCCGGCCCGCAGCCTTCGCGACCAGCTTCGCCGCGCAGGTGGCGATGATGGAGCTTGCGAGCACAGAGACCCGCCGGTTGATCGCGGCAACGGGGCTCGAGGCGATGCTGCGCTCCGACGGTGCGCTGGAACTCTACGAAAGCCGCACCGAGTTCGAGGCGTCGCTGGGGGCCTGGCAGGCGCGGGAGGCGGCTGGCATTGCCTGTCGCCATCTGGACGACGCCGGCATCGCGGGATTGCAGCCGGGCCTGTCGCCGCGCTTCACCCACGGAACCTTCGTGCCCGGCTGGCAGTCGATCGCCGATCCCTATGATTATGCCAAGGCGCTGGCCGACCGCGTCGTCGAACGGGGCGGGCGGATCGTCCGCGCCGAAGTGCGCGGCGTTGCACCGGCCGGCGACACGGTGTGCCTGAAGCTGGCGGACGGGTCGGACCTCTCGGCACGACACGCAATCGTCGCTGGCGGCGCATGGTCGAAGCCGCTGGCGGCCGCCCTCGGCGACACGCTGCCGCTGGAGACCGAGCGCGGCTACAACACCACCCTGCCGCCGGGCGCCTTCGACCTGAAGCGACAACTGACCTTTCCCGGCCATGGCTTCGTGGTAAGCCGGCTGACATCCGGCATCAGGGTGGGGGGCGCCGTGGAACTGGGCGGCCTGCACCGCCCGCCGGACTATCGCCGGTCGGCGACCATGCTGGAGAAGGCGAAGCGCTTCCTGCCCGCACTCGACACCACGGGTGGCCGGCAATGGATGGGATTTCGACCGTCAATGCCGGACTCGCTCCCGGTCATCGGGGCCGCGTCCACGACCGACCGCGTGTTCTATGCCTTCGGCCACGGCCATCTCGGTCTGACCCAGTCGGCGGCGACCGCGCGTATTCTCGCCGATCTCGTCGCCGGCACGCCGGCGCCGATCAACCTTGCGGCCTTCTCGCCGCGCCGTTTCGCCTGACCTGCCACCGGAGATCCTCATGGCACGCCACAGCTTCTTCTGCCTCGACGGCCACACCTGCGGAAATCCCGTCCGCCTCGTTGCCGGCGGCGGCCCGTTCCTCGAGGGGGCCACGATGATCGAGAAGCGGGCGAATTTCATGGCCGAATATGACTGGATCCGCACCGGGCTGATGTTCGAGCCGCGCGGCCACGACATGATGTCCGGTGCGATCCTCTATCCGCCGACCCGTGACGATTGCGACGTGGCCGTTCTCTACATCGAGACCTCCGGTTGCCTGCCGATGTGCGGCCACGGCACCATCGGCACGGTGACCATGGCGCTGGAGCACGGGCTCGTCCGGCCGAAGGAGCCCGGGGTCCTGCGACTCGACACGCCGGCCGGCGTCGTCACCTGCCGCTACCGCGAGGAAAACGGCTTCGTCGAGGAGGTCCGGCTGACCAATGTGCCGGCCTTCCTGCACGCCGAAGGCATCGCGGTGGATTGCCCGGGTCTCGGCACGCTGACGGTCGACATCGCCTATGGCGGCAATTTCTACGCCATCGTCGATCCGCAGCCGAATTTTCGCGACATGGCCGACTTCACCGCTTCCCAGCTTGTCGCCCTGTCCGGCCCGTTGCGCGCGGCGCTGAACGAGGCCCATGAGTTCGTGCATCCGCAGACCCCGGCGATCCGCGGCCTGCGCCATGTCTTGTGGGCCGGGGAGCCGACAATGGAGGAGGCCACGGCCCGCAACGCGGTGTTCTACGGCGACAAGGCGATCGACCGCAGCCCCTGCGGCACCGGCACCTCGGCGCGCATGGCCCAATGGGCGGCCAAGGGACGCCTCGCGCCGGGCGACGATTTCGTCCACGAGAGCATCATCGGCTCGCTGTTCCACGGACGGGTCGAGGCCGCGGCCGAGATCGGCGGCAAGCCGGCAATCGTGCCGTCCATCGCCGGCTGGGCGCGGCTGACCGGCATCAACACGATCTTCATCGACGACCGCGACCCGTTCCAGCACGGTTTCCAGGTGCTGTAGGCTGAAGCGCCCCACGAAAAAGGCCGTCGGCGCGGATGCGCCGACGGCCCTGATGCTGGCTCTGTCGCGGTGGCTTACGCGGCGGCCTTGTTGATGCCGCCGGTGGCGATCTGCGTCATCGTCTTGTCGCCGTGATAGGTTGCATCCAGGCACTTCTGCAGCTTCTGGGCGTCATCTTTCAGGTCGAGACGCTTGGCGAAGGCTTCCAGGCAGCCATAGCCGGCGATCGCGTAATGGGCCATGCGCTGATACTGGGTGATGATCATCGCGTCGCGGGCGTCGGGATCGGTTATGTCCTCCTCGATGCCGTGCGAGCGGGCTTCCTTGACGAGGCCTTCCATGCCCTTGCAGAATTCGCCCGAGGGATCGGCGCCATGGGCGGTGATGATCTCCTTCAGCGTGGCGATGCCGTCCTCGATCCCGGCGACGCCGGCGTCCAGCGCGCTCTTCAGGTCGCTGTCGGTGGCGACGCCGGCGAGCTCGCGGGTGACCTTGGCGGACTGGTTGCAGGCGCTGTGAATGTCCTGCAGCTGGTCGATATAGATGTCCTTGAGATTGGCGAGAGCCATGATACGTCCCTTCCGTCTTGATCCTGTGCGCCTTGGCGCTTCGGGACGGTAAAGGGCGAAGGTCGGCCGGGTGTTCCATGAAGAGGGCCTGCGCGGCACTTGGTCCCGGCCGCTCGGGTGCCCCGCGCGGCTTTGACCACTTTCGGCGATGCGGAGGACGGGCTAGACCGTAAGTCTCCGATTTCCTTTCAAGAATAGTTGAAGCCGATCATGGACCAGGCGACCCGTTCCAGTTTCGACCTCCGTCTGCCGGCCTTCGTGACGATGATGCGCGAGAGCCAACGGCTGCGTCTGGCGACGCTGGTGCGGCTGCGCTGGCTCTCCGTCGCCGGCCAGACCGCGGCCTGCGTCTTCGTGGCCTGGGGGCTGTGGTGGCCATTTCCGATCGGCACCTGCCTTGCGCTGATCGCCGCCTCGGTGGCGCTGAACATCTATCTGTCGATCAGCTTCCCGGCGAGCCGGCGGCTGTCCTCGACGGCGGCGGCCGGCGTGCTCACCTTCGACATCCTGCAGCCGACGGGCCTCCTGTTCCTCACCGGCGGCATCGAGAACCCGTTCACGGTGTTCCTCGTCGTGCCTTCGATCATTGCCTCGGCGACGCAGCCGCCGCTGACGACGGTGGGGGTGGGGCTCCTGGCGGTGGTCTGCACGACGGCGCTGGCCTTCTTTCACATGCCGGTGCCCTGGCCCCACGGCATGTCGCTGGAACTGCCGATCTCCTATGTCGGCGGTCTGTGGTTCGCGATCGTCACGACCCTCGTCTTCTCGTCGATCTACATCTACCGCGTAGCGGCGGAATCGCGGGCGCTCGCCGATGCGCTGAGCGCCACCGAACTCGTCCTGCAGCGCGAGCAGCATCTGTCGGCGCTCGACGGGCTCGCTGCAGCCGCCGCCCACGAACTCGGTACGCCGCTGGCCACCATCGCCCTCGTCGCCAAGGAAATGGGCCGTTCGGTGCCGGCCAACGATCCGCAGCGCGAGGACGTGGATCTGTTGGTCGAGCAGTCGGAGCGCTGCCGCACCATCCTGCGCCAGCTCAGCTCCCTCTCCTCGTCCAGCGAGACCCATCTGGCGCGCCTGTCGGTGATGTCGCTGATCGACGAGGTGGCCGAGCCGCACCGCAATTTCGGGGTCGCGCTGAAGGTCGAGACGGTCGAGCGCGATGGCGCCGAGCCGGTCGCCCGCCGCAATGCCGGCATCGTCTACGGCCTCGGCAACATCGTCGAGAACGCGGTGGACTTCGCCGATGGCGAGGTGATCATCCGCGCCGGCTGGAGCGAGAGCCAGGTCTATATCGAGGTGCTGGACGACGGGCCGGGCTTTGCCCCGGAGATCCTCGACCGGATCGGCGACCCCTACATGTCGGACCGCGATTCGACAGAGCGTAACACCGGCGGCGGTCTTGGCCTCGGCCTGTTCATCGCCAAGACACTGCTCGAGCGCTCCGGCGCCTCGATCACCTTCGCCAACCGGGCAAGCCGCGGCCGCGTCGCCAATGGCGCCGTCGTGGTGATCTCCTGGCCGCGGGACGTCTTCCTGTCGAACCGGCCGGCGACCCGCGACTGACGCAGCGGCAGAGGCGAGGCGGCGATCGCCTGATGCGTACTTCGGTCGCATGCCGATTGCCGGTTCTGGCGGGTGCAAGCCGTTGAAGGCGTGTGCCCGGCGCTCCATTTCCCGGACAAAGGAAAGGAACGCCGATGTTGACCGAAACTGTAGGGACTGCTCCAGAGCGGTCGTTTCTGCCGCAGGGTGACCGATCGCTGCTTCTGGTCGATGACGACCGCCCGTTCCTGCAGCGCATGAGCCGGGCGCTGGAGCAGCGCGGCTTCGATGTGGTGACCGCCGAGAGCGTCGAGGAAGGGCTTGCTGCCCTGAAACGCTCGGCACCGGCCTGCGCCGTCGTCGACATGCGGCTGGCCGACGGCAACGGGCTCGATGTGATCGAGGCGCTGCAGCGCGCGCGTGAAGATGCCCGGGTCGTGGTGCTGACCGGCTACGGCAACATCGCGACCGCAGTGACCGCCGTGAAGCTCGGCGCCATCGATTATCTTGCCAAGCCCGCCGATGCCGACGAAGTGATCGCAGCGCTCAGCCGCAAGGCTGGCGACCGCGCCGCGCCGCCGGAAAATCCGATGTCGGCCGACCGGGTCCGCTGGGAGCATATCCAGCGTGTCTACGAATTGTGCGACCGCAACGTCTCCGAAACCGCCCGTCGGCTGTCGATGCACCGCCGGACCCTGCAGCGCATCCTCGCCAAGCGCGCGCCGCGCTGAGGTCGCACCCTGCGGAGGCGGTCAGTCCGCCTCCGTCTCGCCCGCCATGCCGGTCATGAACGGATTGGCCGCCCATTCCGCCTGCACCAGGCGGTCGGCGGCCAGCCGCGCGAAACGCAGCGTCATCGCCTTGCGCGTCGCCGGTGCGATCCGGTCTTCCGGCGCCTCGCGCAGGATTTCGGCGCCGTAGCCATCCGACACGATCAGCCCGCAGCTGTCGGGAAAGATCTCGACCGGCACGCCGGGATGCGTAGCGAAGAACAACCGGTCGCAATGCTGCAGATAATCCGGCCATTTCCGGTCCACCCGGAAATCCTCGATCGAGGTCTTGATCTCGACGATGGTGATCTCGCCCTTTTCCGACAGGCAAACGAGGTCGGCCCGGCGACCGGACGCCAGCGCCATTTCCGGCAGCAGCGATACCTTGCGCGCCAGCATCAGGCGCTGCACGCCCCGACGCACCATCATGGCACGCTCGGACTGGCGGCCGTCGACCAGCGGGTCGACGCGGAAGGGGGAGACGATCGGCATTGCGGAAATCTAGCCGAGGCGTCGGGATTTCGGCAAGCGAAAACGCGAACAAATCAGAAACGCGGCCGGACGTCGCAGTCGCGTCGAGCCAGGCAGTGTCCTTGAGGAGGCGGTTGGCGCCGCGCCGCGTTGCTCAGCGGGTCGTCCGGTCTCCGGATATCTCTTCGAGGATCGGACAGTCCGGTCCGTCGTCACCGTGACAGCGCTCGCTGAGATCGACGAGGGCACGTTTCAGGGATTGCAGTTCGGCGATCTTGCGGTCGATCTCGGCCATGCGGGAGCTTGCCAGCGATTTGACGTCCTCGCTCCGCCGCCCCTCGTCCTCGTAGAGTGAGATCAGCCGCCGCGCTTCCTCGATGGTGAAGCCGAGGGAGCGCGACCGCTGAAGGAACCGCAGAAGATGCACATCCCGGTCGCCGTAATTGCGATAGCCGTTGATGGAGCGGGCGGGTTTGACCAGCCCGACTTCCTCGTAATAGCGGATCGTCTTGGGGGGGAGGCCGGACAGCCGGGCCGCCTCTCCGATGTTCATCAAAAAGCCCTCGCCGCTCAGGTTGCGAACGTCCCAGAGTGACGTTGGAGATGTTGCGGCGGCCGCCGCCGTCAACTGTCACCGAGCGGCAACAAAGGCTCCGTTAACCAACGCCGTGCTCTGATCGCGTATTGCCTGACGGATGGACGCGGACTAACGAGGAGACGGCTACAGATGGTCGGCGCTCTTCCAGTGCGCGGTTCGTTCGGCGAACTGATCCCATCCCACCCCGAACATGGCATTCTCGATGACGATCAAACGTTCCCTTCTCCTTGGTGCCGCGGTCCTTTCGCTGGCCGTGGCTGCCGGTTGCGCGAGCAACCAGCGCGCATCGTTGGCGCCGTCCGGGGTCTCCGCCTATACCGCACCGACGAACCTGCCGAGCGAGGGCAGCCTCGGCGCCACCTCGGCGCTGGGCTATTCGGCCGTCGTCGATGACGGATATGCGCTTCCGGCGATCCCGACCGACAAGATCGATCCCGAATATCTGCGTCAGCGCGTTTCCTTTCCGGAAGGCCGCGAATACGAGCTCGGCACCGTGGTCGTCGATACGCCGAACCGCTTCCTCTACGTGGTCGAGGCCGACGGCATGGCGATGCGTTACGGCATCGGTGTCGGTCGCGCAGGCTTCTCCTGGGCTGGTGACGCCAACATCCGCGCCAAGCGCTCCTGGCCGAAATGGTTTCCGCCGGCCGAGATGATCGACCGCAAGCCGGATCTCGAGCCCTATCGCGACGGTATGGATCCCGGCCTGACCAATCCGCTTGGCGCCCGCGCGCTGTATCTCTACCAGAACGGCAAGGACACATTGTTCCGCCTGCACGGCACGCCGGAATGGTGGACCATCGGCACCGCCGCCTCGTCGGGCTGCATCCGTCTGATGAACCAGGACATCATCGATCTCTACGAGCGCGTTCCGATGGATGCGCGCGTCGTGGTCAAGCAGGGCAAGGAGCGCCTCGCCGCTCGCTGAGCGCAGGCGTCTGTCTCCGGCGATCCGTCGCCGGACATCAGCTTACAGGGCGGGGGACCGCCAGGGCCGGATGCTTCGGGGGAGGCGTCCGGCCTTTTTTTGTCCTGCCCTATCGAGCTGGATGATCGGCCCCGCCGCGCCTCAGCGTGCGGTCGCTCCGCTGCATCGATGGCGGGCCGGCGGCCTCTTACCGCAGCCGCCAGCAGCAGCCCCAGCGTCACCGCATTGAGGACGTGCCAGAGGAAGTGCGTGCCGAGGGGCCAGTCCGCACAGAGCGGCGCGTCGGCCATGCGCAGGCTGAGGGAGACGGCGAAGACCGTTCCTGCCGTGAGAACCGCGGGACCTGCGTGGTGGCCGGTCGTGACCAGATAGCCGCCGATGCCGAGCATGGCGAGAAGCGCCGGCACGTAGCCGGCCGAGGATCCGACGAGTCCCTGGAATAGCGGCTCCGAGAGGATCGAGGCGCCCAGAAAGGCGGCCGTGCCGAGGCCCGCCGCCCCGAGGCGGAGCCCGACGAGACGATGCAGCGCCAGGAAGAAATAGGCGTAGATGAAGAGTGCGATCGGCAGAACGTCGGCGAGGCTCGACCAGCGGTTGGCGAAGGTGTGGAACAGGAACGAGCCGAGGCCGATGACCGCGACGAGGCCGGCGAGCAGGCACACCGGCCGGTCCCGTCCGCCGGACCGGCGCCACAGCGCAAAGCCGGCTGCGGCCGCGACGAGGAAGGCGAGATTGGAGACCGCATTCAGCGGCTCGGCCCAGAAGCCCGCGCCCATGCGTTCGCAGTAGGCGTCGATCGGTTGCGTCCAGTCCATGGCCGCGCCGTCGCGTCAGGCCCTACTGTCCGGTGCGCCAGGGATCGTAGGTGCCGAAGTTCCAGAGTTGGCCCTCGGGATCGCGGCAGGCGAATTCCTTCGAGCCGTAGCTCTTCTCCTGCAGATCCACGACAATGGTCGCGCCGGCCGCCTGCACTGCCTCGTAGAGATGGTCGACATCCTCGACGACGAGATAGGGGCTCTGGGACACGGGCACGCCGGCCTTCGCCGTGGTCTGCAACGCGCCGAACGCGTCGTCCCTGGCATCGCCGACCATCACCATGCCGTCGCCGTGGACGAGTTCGGCATGCAGGATACTGCCGTCGGCATCCTCGTGGACGGCATGGCGGCTGAAGCCGAGTGTGTCGCAAAGCCAGTTGATCATCTTGCGGCAATTCTCGTAACGGATGGTGGGGATCACGGTCGATGGCATCGCGGCTCCTCCCTTGCGACGAGGATAGCATCGTAATCGCGTTTCGCGATCCGGGTCATCAAAACTTCACACCGCTTAACGCGATGCCGCGGCCGAACGCTGGCCTCAGAGCCCTGGCCAGGCGAGCGTCGCGCCGGCGACCACCGCGTAGCGCGCGAACTTGCCGATCGCGACGAGGATCGTGAAGCGCAGGAGCGGCACCCGCAGCACGCCGGCGATTACCGTCAGCGCATCGCCGCCGAGCGGCCACCAAGCAAGCAGCAGGGTCCAGACGCCGTAGCGATTGAAGAACCCCGTGGCCTTGTCCAGATGGCGCGGCGGCACCGGAAACCATCGGCGGTCGGCATAGTGTAGCAGGAAGCGGCCGCAGACCCAGTTGACCACCGAGCCGAGCGTGTTGCCGACACCGGCGACGACGACCAGCAGCCAAGGCGAGCCGACACCTTCGGCAAGCAGCGCGACCAGCACGATTTCCGAGGCGCCGGGCAGAAGCGTCGCGGCGAGGAAGGCACTCCAGAACAGGCCTGCGCAGGCGGCGAACAGCGTCATCGCGAGGCCGCCGGGCGAACCGAAAAACGCTCGCACTGGCCAATTTTCGCGCATGGGAGATTGAACGCCGTTTCGCCAGTCACCATGTTGTGGATACTGCAGCAAGACATGTCGAAGCCCCCGCGGTGCCTCAGCGTCGCGGCCATTTTCGAAAGGAACGTGACTGCGATGACTTCGCGAGCTTTGATTCGTCCGGCATGGACGCCGGCCACGATTGCCCTGATGGTTGGTGGGTTCATGATCTTCTGGCCTCTCGGCCTGGCGATGCTGGCCTACATCCTCTGGGGTGACCGTTTGGACGGCTTCAAGCGGGACGTCAATGAGACGACGGACCGCCTGTTCGGCGGCCTGAAGCGCGCCGGCGGGGGCAGCCCCTTCAGCGCCCCGCGGACCGGCAATGTCGCCTTCGACGACTGGCGGGAGAAGGAACTCAACCGCCTCGACGAGGAGCGTCGCCGCCTGCACGAGGCCGAGGCCGAATTCGCCGCATATGCGCGTGAACTGCGCCGGGCCAAGGACCAGCAGGAGTTCGACCGCTTCATGGCCGAGCGCGGCAAGCGCCGCGACGATGGCCCGGTGGTCGACGGCCAGCCGGCCTGACCGAAATGATGGCGCCCGGCCTGGCCGGTCGTCCATGAAAAAGGCGGCGATGTCCTTCGGGCGTCGCCGTTTTTCGTGTCGTGAGGGTGTAGACTGCGATTCGAACGGCGGCGTATCGCCGCCCATCCCTGTCCGGCTGCCGATGTCCTTCCTCTTTCCCCATGCCAAGCCGCGCGTGTCGGCAATTCCCGAACGGCTCGATCTCGCCGACGGCCCGGTCGCCGTGACGGTCCGGCGCAACCCCCGCGCCAAGCGCATGATCCTGCGGCTCGCCCCCGGGGCGTCCGGCGTGGTCGTGACCGCGCCGCGCCAGGTTTCGGGCCGGGCAATCGCCGAATTCCTGGAGCGTCATCGCGGCTGGGTCGAGGAGCGCGTGGCGCGGGCGCCGGGTCAGGTGGTCGTCGCCGACGGCGCGACCATTCCGTTTCGCGGCGGCACGTTGCGGCTCGTGTCGGCGCCGGAGCGCCGGGCGTCGCGCTTCGAGACGGTCGACGGGGAGGCGTGCCTCATGGTCGGCGGAGCGCCGGAGCACTTCGTGCGGCGCGTCGTCGACATGCTGAAGCGCGAGGCACGGCAGGATCTGCAGGCGGCGGTGGATCGCCATGCGGCGGCCGTGGGCTTGCGTCCGCGTTCGATGGCGCTGAAGGACACCCGCAGCCGCTGGGGCTCCTGCACCATCGACCGGCGCTTGGCCTTTTCCTGGCGTATTGTCATGGCACCACCGGAGGTACTCGACTATCTCGCCGCCCACGAGGTGGCGCATTTTCGCGAGATGAACCATGGCGCGTCGTTCTGGGCGCTCTGCCGCGAGCTCTGCCCGGGCATGGACCACGGCCGCGACTGGCTGAAGCGCCACGGCGCGGGGCTCCACGCCATCGATTGTTCCGGCACTGACCCGCGGCGTCGCGGCATCCTTTACACGCCGGGGCGGGAAGCGCGATAAGGGCGCCAAGAGTGCGATCCGACCTTCGGGAGTGCGGCTTTTGCGAGCCTTCGACGTCAAGATCTGCGGACTGTCCACGCCCGAGACCCTCGCGGTGGCGCTGGAGCGTGGCGCAAGCCATGTCGGCTTCGTGCATTTCGCCAGGAGCCCGCGGCATATGGACGTGGGGCCGATGGCCGAACTGGTCGCAAAGGTCGGCGGCCGCGCCGAGACCGTGATCGTCACCGTCGACCCCGACGATGCGCTGCTCGACCGTTTCGCCAGCGACGTGAAGCCGGACTGGCTGCAACTGCATGGCCGAGAGACGCCGGAACGGGTGCGGGACATCAAGGCGCGTACCGGGCTGAAGGTGATGAAGGCGCTGCCGGTGGCGACCGCCGAGGATCTCGCCGCGGTCGCGCCCTATGCCGGCGTCGCCGACCGCATCCTGCTCGATTCCAAGCGGCCCAAGGGCTCCGATCTGCCGGGCGGTAACGGCGTCTCCTTCGACTGGACGCTGCTTTCGGCCGCCGGGTCGGGCCTTGACCCGCAAATGGCCTATATGCTCTCCGGAGGGATCGACGCGGACAACGTCGCCGAGGCCGTCAGGATCGCCGATCCGTCCGGCATCGACGTGTCGTCCGGCGTCGAGAGCGCCCCCGGCGTCAAGGATGCCGGCCGCATGCACAGCTTCTTCGATGCGCTGGATCGCCTGGGCGAGCCGGCGAGAAAGGCACGAGTCTCGTGAACCAGCCGCTGACCCCGAATTCCTTCCGCGCCGGCCCCGACGAGGAAGGCCGCTTCGGCATCTTCGGCGGCCGCTTCGTCGCCGAAACGCTGATGCCGCTGATCCTAGATCTGCAGGAAGCCTGGGAGACCGCGCGCGTCGATCCGGCGTTCAAGGCCGAACTCGACGGGCTGAACACCCATTACACCGGCCGGCCGTCGCCGCTCTATTTCGCCGAGCGTCTGACCGAGAAGCTCGGCGGCGCCAAGATCTATTTCAAGCGCGACGAGCTGAACCACACCGGCTCGCACAAGATCAACAACTGCCTCGGCCAGATCCTGCTCGCCCGCAAGATGGGCAAGACCCGGATCATCGCCGAGACCGGCGCGGGACAGCATGGCGTCGCGACCGCTACGGTCTGCGCCCGCTTCGGCCTGCCCTGCGTCATCTACATGGGGGCGACCGACGTCGAGCGGCAGTCGCCAAACGTCTTCCGCATGAAGCTCCTGGGCGCCGAGATCGTGCCGGTCACCGCCGGCCACGGCACGCTGAAGGACGCCATGAACGAGGCGCTGCGCGACTGGGTGACGAATGTCGATTCCACCTATTACCTGATCGGCACCGCCGCCGGCCCACATCCCTATCCGGAGCTGGTGCGCGAGTTCCAGTCGGTGATCGGCAAGGAGACCCGCGAGCAGATGATGGCCGCCGAAGGGCGCCTGCCGGACATGCTGGTGGCGGCCGTCGGCGGCGGCTCCAATGCCATCGGCCTGTTCCATCCCTTCCTCGACGACAAGGATGTCGCCATCGTCGGCGTCGAGGCGGGCGGCAAGGGCCTCGAGGGCGAGGAGCATTGTGCCTCGCTGACCGCCGGCTCTCCCGGCGTTCTCCACGGCAACCGCACCTATCTGCTCCAGGACGACGACGGCCAGATCAAGGAAGGCCATTCGATCTCGGCCGGCCTCGACTATCCGGGCATCGGGCCGGAGCATTCCTGGCTGAAGGATTCCGGCCGGGTCGAATATGTGCCGATCATGGACACCGAAGCGCTCGAGGCCTTCCAGCTCCTGACCCGCACCGAGGGCATCATCCCGGCGCTGGAGCCGGCCCATGCGCTGGCCGAAGTGGTCAAGCGCGCCCCGACCATGGGGAAGGATCAGATCATCGTGATGAATCTCTGCGGACGCGGCGACAAGGACGTCTTCACCGCCGCCAAGCATCTCGGGGTCGATCTCTAGACTGCCGGACGGGCCGCCGCGATGGGGCGGCCCGGGAAGCGAAACGTCCTGAAAACCAAGCTGACAACGCTGGACGCGCCAGCGAGCTAAGCGAGCCTGCATGACCGACATCGTCGAAATCCACGTCACCTGCCCGTCGCTGGAGGAAGCGCGGGAACTGTCGCATGTCCTGATCGACGGCCGCTTTGCGGCCTGCGTCAATATCGGCAAGGAAGTCGACAGCCGCTATGTCTGGCAGGGCAGCAAGGAGCGCCACGACGAGTGGCCGCTGACGATCAAGACCCCGGCGGACCGGTTCGACGCCTGCGCGGCGGCGATCCGCGAACACCATCCCTATGACACGCCCGCGATCTTCGGCTTCAATGTCGATCACGTGGACGCGGCGACCGCAGAATGGGTCGCCGAGGTGACGAAAGCCTGACATGACGACACGCATCGAAGACCGGTTCCGCGCGCTGAAGGAAGAGGGTCGTCCGGCCTTCGTGACCTTCGTCATGGCCGGCGATCCCGACCACGAGACGGCGCTGGAGATCGCCCGGGCACTGCCGGCGGCAGGCGCCGACATCATCGAGCTCGGCATGCCGTTCTCCGATCCGATGGCTGACGGCCCGGCGATCCAGAAGGCCGGCCTGCGGGCACTGCAGGCGGGCGCGAGCCTGAAGAAGACCCTGTCGCTGGTCCGCGCCTTCCGCGAGGGCGACCAGACGACGCCGATCGTGCTGATGGGCTATTTCAATCCGATCTACATCTACGGCGTCGACGCGTTCGTCGCCGATGCGCTGGAGGCCGGCGTCGACGGGCTGATCGTCGTCGATTTGCCGCCGGAGATGGATGACGAGCTCTGCCTGCCGGCGCTCGACAAGGGGCTGAACTTCATCCGCCTCGCCACCCCGACGACCGACGACAAGCGCCTGCCGGCGGTGCTGAAGAACACCTCCGGCTTCGTCTATTACGTCTCGATCACCGGCATCACCGGCTCGGCCGCGCCCGATGCGGACAAGGTTGCCGCCGCGGTCGGACGTATCAAGAAGCACACCGACCTGCCGGTCTGCGTCGGCTTCGGCGTCACCTCGGCTGACCAGGCGCGCGAGATCGGCAAAGGCGCCGACGGCGTCGTCGTCGGCTCGGCGATCGTCAAGGCGATCGAGCAGTCGCTGGAGAACGGCCGCGCCACCGACCGCACGGTGAGCGACGTGCGCGATCTCGTCGGCGAGATCGCCGGCGGCGTGCGTGCCGCCCATCTTGCCAAGTCCTGAGCGGGCGACCATGTCCGGGGCGTGACGCGTCCCGTCGACAAGGATGCGTGACCGCCTAATTCCTGCGGCAGCGATTGCGCTACCGCCCCTCGCCGGCACCGGCTGCCGGACCGATTTTGCCACGGGACAAGTGCCTTGAACTGGATCACCAACTACGTTCGCCCGAAGATCTCGAGCCTCCTCGCCACGCGTGAAGTGCCCGAAAACCTCTGGATCAAATGTCCCGAGACCGGCGAGATGGTCTTCCACAAGGATCTGGAAGCCAATCAGTGGGTGGTGCCGTCCTCCGGCTTCCACATGCGCATAAGGGCTCGCGACCGGCTGAAGGCGTTCTTCGACGACGGCGCCTTCGAGACCATCGAACTGCCGAAGGTGGCGGTCGATCCGCTGAAGTTCCGCGATTCCAAGCGCTATGTCGACCGGCTGAAGGAATACAAGGCGAAGGCCGAGATGGACGATGCCGTGCTGGCGGCGCGCGGCAGCCTCGAGGGCGTGCCGGTGATGGCCATCGTCCAGGACTTCGCCTTCATGGGCGGGTCACTCGGCATGGCCGCCGGCGAGGCGATCATCGAGGGCTTCGAGACCGCCATTGCCGAGCGGCGCCCGGTGGTGCTGTTCGCGGCCTCCGGCGGGGCGCGCATGCAGGAGGGCATCCTGTCGCTGATGCAGCTGCCGCGCACGACGGTCGCGGTGGAGATGCTCAAGGAGGCGGGGCTTCCCTACATGGTCGTCCTGACCAATCCGACGGCCGGCGGCGTGTCGGCGTCTTACGCGATGCTCGGCGACGTTCACATTGCCGAGCCGGGTGCGGTGATCGGCTTTGCCGGCGCCCGCGTCATTGAACAGACGATCCGCGAGAAGCTGCCCGAGGGCTTTCAGCGCGCCGAATATCTCATGGCCCATGGCATGGTCGACATGGTCGTGCACCGCCACGAATTGCGGCCGACCATCGCCAATCTCCTGAAGCTGCTGACCAGGCAGCCGGCCGAGGCCATTGAAGAAGAGACGATCGAAGCCGAGCCCGTCGAGGCGATGGGCGCCGAGCCAGCCGAGGCGCCGGAATCGCAGGCCGCGGGCTGAGCGACCTTTTTGCATCGCTCCCCGCACTGGCGTAATTCTTTCCGATGACAACGACCTCGCTGGCCGCCGCCGAAATCGATGCCCTGATGCTGAAGCATCCAAAGGGCTTCGACCTGTCGCTCGACCGCATCCGCCGGCTTCTGACCGACCTTGGTGAGCCACAGCGCAAGCTGCCGCCGCAGATCCACATTGCCGGCACCAACGGCAAGGGCTCCGTCACGGCGTTCTGCCGGGCCATTCTGGAGGCCGACGGGCAGGCGGTCCACGCCCATACCTCGCCGCATCTCGTCAACTGGCACGAGCGCTACCGCATCGGCCGCAAGGGCGAGCCCGGGGCGCTGGTCGACGACGCGATGCTGGCCGAGGCCGTGGCCCGCGTGGCGAAGGCCAATGCCGGCGCGCCGATCACCGTGTTCGAGATTCTCACCGCGGTGACGTTCCTGCTGTTTTCGGAGAATCCCGCCGACGCGGTGCTTCTGGAAGTCGGGCTCGGCGGCCGCTTCGACGCCACCAACGTCATCGAGAAACCGGCCGTTACCGTCATCACCGCGATCTCGCTCGATCATCAATCCTATCTCGGCGACCGCGTGGAGCTGATCGCGGCGGAGAAGGGCGGCATCATCAAGCGCGGCGTGCCGGTGGTGCTGGGCCAGCAGAACGAGTCGATTGCGTTGGAAGTGCTGACCTCCATGGCCGACCGCGCCGGGGCGCCGCTGCTCGTCTACGGCCAGGACTTCTTCGCCTACGAGGAACATGGTCGGCTGGTCTATCAGGACGAATCCGGCCTGCTCGACCTGCCGATGCCGCGGCTGCCGGGACGCCATCAGCTGACCAACGCCGCGACCGCTATCGCCGCGTTGCGCCATGGCGGTTTCGCACCAGCCGACAAGGCGATCGAGGCGGGGCTTTCCCATGTCGAATGGCCGGGACGGATGCAGCAGATCGCCTCGGGTCCGCTCTACCGGGCGGCGTTTCCGGGCTCGGAGCTGTGGCTCGACGGCGGCCACAATCCCGGTGCGGGTGCCGCCATCGCCGAGACGCTCGCCGATCTCGAGGAGCGGGTTTCGCGGCCGCTGTTCCTGATCGTCGGGATGATCAACACCAAGGATCCGACCGGCTTCTTCGCGTCTTTCGCCGGCATTGCGCGGCATGTCTTCACCGTGCCGGTCGGCTCGTCGGATGCGGGCATCGACCCCGACGATCTGGCGGAGGCGGCGATCGACGCGGGTCTCGACGCCGAGCCCTGCGACAGTGTCGAAGAGGCGATCCGGCTGGTCTCCAGCAGCTGGGACGACAGCCGCGCGCCGCGCTTCCTGATCTGCGGCTCGCTCTATCTTGTCGGCGACGTGCTCTCCAGCAGCGGTCTCGCCCCGCGCTGAACTCCTGCATTCTTTGAGCCCATCACACGAAAAAGGCCCGGGCGATCGACCCGGGCCTTTTCAATTCATTCCAATGGCGCTGGACGCTGAGCTGCTCAGGCGGCGCCCTTGTTGATCCAGTCGACGAGCTTCGACTTGGACTGCGCACCGACCATCGTGTCGGCATGCTCGCCATTTTTGAAAAGCATCAGCGTCGGGATCGAACGCACGCCGTACTGGGCGGCGATATCCGGGTTCTCGTCGATGTTCACCTTGGCGATCCGGACATTGTCCATCTCGCTGGAGATTTCCTCGAGGCTCGGCGCGATCATCTTGCAGGGCCCGCACCACTCGGCCCAGAAATCGACGACGACGGGCTTGTCGCTGCCGAGGACGTCGGTCTGGAAATTGCTGGTGTCGATCTTTGTCGTGGCCATGGTCGGCTCCTAAATCCTGTTCGCCTCGTTACGTAGAAGTCGCTTGGCGCCAAATCAAGCGATCGCGCCGTTCTCTTGACGCTCCGTTGCCGATTGGGTGGACGCCCGGCGGCGCGCGACCGCCTGCTCCATCACCGCCTCCGACAGGGCGATCAGCCGCGGCGCTTCGGTGAACAGCAGCGCCGCCTCGATCGGCCGGTCCGGATAGAGCGGCTTCAGCATCTCGCGATAGAGCGCCAGCTGCATGATGTAGGCCGGCGAGACCTCCGCCAGGGAGGCCGGCGGCGGCCGGTTGGTCTTGTAGTCGACGATCAGCACCCGCGTTGCGGTGACCGCGAGACGGTCGATCGTGCCGTTGACGCGGTAGCTGCGGCCCGCAAGCGTGATCTCGCCGGCGACCGGCACCTCGGCCCGGCTGCCGGCGGCAAAGATCGGGGCGAAGGCCGGATCGTCCATGACGGCCAGCGCCGAGGCCACCAGCGCGTCGTGGTCGCCCGGCCGCATCTCCGGCGCCGCAGTCGCGAGATAGCGCCGGGCGGCCGCCTCTCGTGCGTCCGCGGCCATCTCCGGCAAGACCTGCAGGAGCTTGTGGACCGCAAGGCCGCGCCGGATGGCAAAGGACGGATCGCCCGTCTGGCTGAGGACCGGCGACACGAAGGCCGGGGCGGCGTCAGGCGGGATCGCCTCGTCCTCGGCAATCTCGGTGCCCTCGCCGGCGGAGGACGGCGACAGCGGCCGCGGCGGCAGGATTTCCGGCGGCAGCGGCGACAGGTCGAGCGGGGCGGGCGCGTCCGGCTGTGAGGGGATCGCGGCAGCCAGCTTGTCGCCCGTCCCGGCCGCGCCGAAGCGCCAGGCGATGGTCGCGCCGTCGGCGTCGGTGACCGGCTCGCACTCCGCCGACAGGGCGAGTTGGGCCCGCTGCAGCCAGGAATTCTCGTTCGGTCCGCGCACGCCCGAGACGCCGCAGACGACCAGCCGGTCGGCCGCACGGGTCATGCCGACATAGAGCAGCCGGCGATATTCCTCCTCGGCCCGCACCTTCTCGGCCTCCTTGAGGGCGGCGATGGCGCCGTTCTCCAGATCTTTTGCCGCGCGCCACAGGAAGCCCGGCGACATGCCGGGCACGAGACCGGGCATGTCGGGCCATTCCATCAGCCGGGCACCATGGGCGTGGCTGAACGGGGCCGAACCGGGATCGACGAGGAAGACGCCAGGCGCCTCCAGCCCCTTGGAAGCGTGGGTGGTCATGATCCGCACCTCGCCGCGGCCCTGCTCCATCTCGCGCTTGATCGAGGGCGGGGCGGCGGCCAGCCGCGCGAGGAAGGCGTCGAGGCCGGGCTCGCCCGCTTCCTCGTCGGCCAGCGCCAGATCGAGGAAGGCATCGATGACCTCGCCGGAATCCGAGCCCAGCCGGCGCGTCAGCCGGGCGCGGCCCCCCTCGGGGCCCAGAATGCGGGCATAGAAGGCGAAGATGGTCTCGAAGCCCGAACGGGCCCGCAATTCGTCGAGCCGCGTCAGCGCGTAACGGCATTTTGCCAGAAACGCCTCGGTCGTTTCGTCGGGCACGAACTCCGGCACGCGGGCGAGACCCTCCGGCCCGCAGATCCGCCGCAAGCCCAGCGACAGCGGCTCGTGGCGTTCGCGGGACAGGGCCAGCCCCATCAGGTCGTCGTCGGTGAAATCGAAGAAGGGCGACTTCAGGACGGCGGCGAAGGACAGATCGTCCTCGAAATTGGCCACCGTGCGGCCGAGCGCCATCAGGTCCTTCACCGCGATATGGTCGGTGATGACCAGACGGTCGGCGCCGGCGACGGGAATGCCGGCGTCGCGCAGCGCCTTGGCCATGGCGGCGACGAAGCCGGAACGCTTGCGCACCAGAACGATGACGTCACCCGCCGCCAGCGGGCGTACCTCGCCCTTGTGGGCGATGGGATCGCCGATCCAGTCGCCGATCTGGGCGGCGATCCGCCGCGCCAGCCGGTTGGCCGGGGAATTGGCCGGCTCGTAGTCGATCGCCTGCAGCCAGTCGCGCGACTGCGGCTGCTCCTCGGCCTGGTAGACGGGCCAGATTTCGACGAGGCCCGGCGCCTCGCCCCGCGCCGTCTGGTGCGCGGGCGGCTCGTCGCCCGACGACAGGCCCTTGCGGTTCTCGGCGTCGGCAAAGACTGTGTCCACGGCCCGCAGGACGTCCGCGGCGGTGCGGAAGGACTGAGTCAGCCGCACTTCCTCGAAGCGCGCCTCGGCGGCCTCGGCACGCTGCCGCATGGCCCGCTGCTCGTCGGCGAACATGCGCGGCGAGGCACCCTGGAAGGAGTAGATCGACTGCTTCTCGTCGCCGACGGCGAAGACAGTGCGGGTGACCTCGCGGGCCCCGGCGCCGGCGAAGAACTCCTCCACCAGCTGGCGCATCACCTGCCACTGGCGCGGACTGGTGTCCTGCGCCTCGTCGATCAGCACATGGTCGATGCCCTGGTCCAGCTTGTAATGGACCCAGGCGGAGGCGGCCGAGCGGGTCAGGAGCTCGGCGGTCCGCACGATCAGATCCTCGAAATCCAGCCGCCCGCGTCGGCGCTTGAGGATGGCGTAGTCGCGCTCGAAGGCGTCGGCGATCACCAGCGCCGCGGCGCTGGCGCGAAACAGCCGCAGGCTGGCGAGGCGCTCGTCGATCGCCTGGACGTGGTCGGCCAGCTGCTGCAGCCGCTCGGGGAAGTCGGGCAGGGCGTCGGCCACCGCCTTGGTGGCGACGCTCGACGGCTTGTAGGGCGTGCCCTTGGCGGTCAGGCACAGCGCCTTCAGCGCGGCGAGCCGCGCGTCCGGCGTGCCGGCGTCCCGGAGCGCCTGCAGGCGGTCGTGGAACTTGGCGTCGGTCGGCTTGGAACTCGCGGCGGCAAGGCTCGTGGCGCTGTCGCGAAAATCCGCGTCGAAGCCCGGTGCATCGTCTGCCGCCGCGAGGATCGCGGCCTCGTCCTCGCCGGGCTCCAGCCCGAGGGCATGGCGCAGAAGCGCGACTGCCGCATCAATCCCGCCGGCCTCGTCGAGATGCCGCCGGATGGCGTCGCGCCGGTTCACGATTTCGCCGATGAGCTGGTCGAGGCCCCATTCGCCGGCCAGCGTCAGAGCCGAGGCAAAGGCGTCCGCCAGCGCCGAGGCGGCTTCGCCCGGTGCCTTCCGCGCTGCGCCGGTGATCAGCAGGCGCCGTGCTTCGGCCAGCAGCGCCATGCTCTCCGCGTCGTCCAGCACCTCGAAATGGCCCGGAACGTTCGCTTCCAGCGGAAACTGGTGGAGGATCGCCTCGCAGAAGGCGTGGATGGTCTGGATCTTCAGCCCGCCCGGCGTCTCCAGCGCCTCGGCGAAGAGCCGGCGCGCGACGATCATCCGCTCCGGCGTGGGGGGCCTGCCGTCGAGCCGGGCGATCTCCGCGGCGAGATCGGCATCCTCGGCAGTGGCCCATTTCGCCAGCCGTGCAAAGACGCGGCCCGACATCTCGGCCGCCGCCGCCTTGGTGTAGGTCAGGCAGAGGATCTTCGACGGCTCGACCTTCGACAGGAGCAGGCGCACGACGCGTTCGGTGAGGACATGGGTCTTGCCGGAGCCGGCATTGGCCGACACGAAGACCGAGCGTTCGGGGTCCGCGGCGATGGCCTGCAGCCGCGTCGTTTCGGCAATGCCGGTAAAGCCGCTCATGCCGCGCTCCCTTCGCCGACGTCACCGCCCTCGTCAGCGCCGATCGACCATTCCTGCGCCCGGGCCAGATGATCGTAGGCGCCGGAGAAATCGCCGGCGACGAAGGGCCGTGTGCGCGAGCGGAACGGGGTCGCCTCGTTGCGGAAATTCGCCACCAGGCCGCGGAACTTGGCCAGGGCCTCGTCGCTGAGCGCGTCGGGATCGACTGGCTCGCCCTTGCGGCCGCCGTCGCTGGCGAGATGGTCCTCGTAGAGCGTGCGCTCGCGCAGGCGGACATACACGAGGTCGGAAATGGCCGAGGCGGTGCCGGCGCCGGCAAAGGCGCCGAGCTTGGCCATGGCGCCTTCCAGCGGCAGCTGAGGGGCCAGCAGCGCGCGGGCCTGCGAGACCGAGGGCGTCGTGCCGGTCTTGAAGTCGAGGATCTCGGTCGAGCCGTCGGTCATGACGTCGACGCGGTCGGCCCGGCCGCGCAGGGTCGTCGCCAGATCGGTAAAGTCGTAAGCGCCGCCGATCTCGGCATGGCGCGTCGCCACACGGGGCCCGCGCTCGCGCTCCCAGGCGATGAAGTTGGCGCACAGCGCTTCGGCGCGGGGCCACCAAACCGCCTCAATGTCCGGCGGCAGCATTTCCTCGTCGAAGCGCTCGCGGGCGATGGCAAGGATCTCCGCTTCGGCATCTGCCGTGTCGGGATCGTGGCCACGCTGGACGAAGCGGCCGAGAATGTCGTGGAAGAGATTGCCGCGTTCGGCAGCGTGCGGATCGCGCATCAGCTCGGGTAGTGGCTCGAGATTCATGATTTTGCGGGCATGGATCGCGTAGGGATCGCGGATCAGCGTCTCGACATCGGTGATCGAATAGGAGGTCGGCCGGCGCTCCAGCGGCGGGCGCGGCTCAGGGCGGGTCGCGCGGATGTCCGGTCCGGCATCGGCCAGCGCGTCGTCGAGCCGGCGGGCATGATCGAGATAGGTCTCACCGGCGGCCCGCAGGCGTGCGGTGCCGTCCTCGCCGGCCAGTGTCGTCAGCCGCTGCAGCCAGCGCGAGGCGATCGCCGGGGCGCCGCCGGCACGCCGCGAACGGGTGATGACGACCTTGCGGGCGCCCATTGCCATCCAGAAATCGTGGGCGGCCAGGCCGATGCGCCGCTCCGGCGGGTCGAGAGCGATCTCGCGGCGCATCAGCCGCGACAGGAAGGCGCCGCTCTTGGTGCCGCCGGGCCAGGTGCCCTCGTTGAGGCCGCCGAGGATCGCCATGTCGACGCTCTGCAGCCGCGCCTCCAGCGTGCCCCAGACGAAGGCCCGGGCGGAGAGGCCGCCGCGCGGCTTGACCGTGACGCCGGCGATCAGCGCATCGATGACGTCGCCGAGTTCGCGGGACGCGAAGCCAAAGCCGGTGTCGGGCGCCCGCACGATGTCGCTCAGGAACTCGACCATCGCCCGGCCAGCCTCCTCGGCATAGACCTCGGAGGCGTCACCGTCGGCATCCGCCGCCACGGCTTCGAGACAGCGTGTCAGTGCAGTCGCATAGGCCGAAATCTCGCGTTCGGTCCCGTCGCGCAGGGCGGACAGCGGCTCCAATGCGACCTCCAGGCGGTCGGCCATGGTCTGGGCCAGTTCGCGCTCGGCCTCGGGCAGGATGCGGACAGGCCGCGGCATGTGGGTCGCCGTTTCCAGCATCCTGCGCCGGTCGGCGACGATAGCGCCAAGGCGGGCGCCGTCGGGAATGCCGACCGAACCGCGCAGGGCCAGCATCTCGATGGCGCGGGCGGCGCGGCGGGCCTCGGCGGCCGGCATGCCGAGCCGGGTCAGCGGATGCTTCAGAAGCGCGATCAGCGCGATCGGGTCGCCCGGCTGCAGAGCAACGGCGGCGAGGGTGGTCAGCAGCGTGCCGGGCGGGGTGGCCGCCAGCGGCCGGCCGCCGGAATCATTGGCGGCAATGCCGAAGCGGGCAAGTTCCGAGACGACCCGGCGGGCGAGATTGCGATCCGGGGTGATCAGCGCCGTCGTCGCATCCGGATCGGCCAGCGCCGCGCGCATCGCGCAGGCGATCGCGAGGGCCTCCTCGCGTTCGTCGTTCGCCTCGACGAGACCGAGACCGTCGAGAGCCTCTGCGCCGTGATCGCGCGCCGTCTCGCGCCAGCGATGGGTGGTTTCGGCCGGGCGCAGCGCATCGGCAACGAAAGCCTCGCGGGCGGTGAGGGCCGGCTCCTCGTTCGGGGCCAGATGCGTCACCCCCTCCGGTGGCAGGGCGAAGCGGGCGAGGATGGTCTTCAGGCCGTATTGCGGATGGCCCGGCGCCGAGATCGCGCCTTCGCGGGAGATCGCGGCGAAGGCCTCCGGATCGAGATGCCGGTCGAGACCGGGCAGCACCAGGGCGCCATGCTCGAGATGGGCAATGGCGTGCATCAGTTCGATCGTCGCGGGGGCGGTGGCGGTGGAACCGGCGAGGATCACCGGGCCGGTGCCGGGATCGCGACGCAGCCGTTCGGCCTCGGCCCGCAGCCAGACATTCTTGGCCGTCGCCTCGCTGACCCGGCCGGCCTCGGCCAGCGCCTGCGGCCAGGTCTCCGTGACGATCGACAGGAAGGTGACGGTGAGCTGCCACCAGTCCGACAGGGCGTCGGGAGCAAGGCCGGCGAGCTTGCCGAGGCTGGTGCCTTCGGTCTCGACCTCGTCGAGCAGCGCGCCGAGATCGGCCGCCAGCCACAGGGCGTCGGCAGCGGAGGCCGGCAACACGGCCTCTTCGCCGATCAGCGCCTCGAATTCGCGGCCACGCGTGACCGAGCGCCACTGCCGGGCGAGCCGCGCGAGCTGCAGGCGCCGTTCCAGTTCGCCCATGGTCGGTTCCAGCGACGGCCGCTCGCCCTCAGGCGCAAACTGGCTGGCCTCGTCGCTTTCGCCAATTGGCCGGATGGCGGGGAGGATGGCGCTGCCGGTGCCCAGAAGCCGGGCGAATTCGCCGGCCAGCGCGCGTGCGGCGCGGCGGGTCGGGACGTAAATCGTCGCGCCGGCCAAGGCCAGCGGATCGCCCGTATAGCGGAAGGACGGCACGATGCGACCGTCGAGCAGGCCTTCGGCAAGCGTGGCAAGGAAGGGCTGTCCCGGCGGGATCGAAAACAGGCTGGCGATCATCATCGGAGTCTAAGCGAAGGCCTGACGATTCGCACGAGCCAGTTGCTGGCGCGGTCCGATCACGCGTGTCGGTTCACGGGGCTGCTAGAGCGATCTCCACAGCCGTTCGCCGCGTGGTGGCCGGGCTCAGGACGCCTCGGCCCAATCTTGCGAGGGGCCCGGCCGCTGCAACTGGCGCTGGGCAAAAAGCCACAAGAGATTAGTGGTGCTGTGGAAATCGGCGGGGCGGGCGAAATGGTAGCCCTGGCCGAGAACATAGCCGAGCTCGTTCAGCCGTTCGGCCTGCCCGGCATTCTCGATCCCCTCGGCCACGACCCGCATACCCAGCTTGTCGGCGATGCCCATCAGCCCCTCGATGATCGCGCTGCTCGGCGCATCAGTGAGCATCTGGTCAACGAAGGAGCGGTCGATCTTGATGATATCGACGGGCAGCTTGAGCAGGTGGGTGAGGGAGGCGAAGCCGGTGCCGAAATCATCCAGCGAGACAAGCACGCCGAGGTTCCGAAGCCGCGTCAGGCTCTCGGCGACATCTTCGCCTAGCCCGTCGAGGAAGACATTCTCCGTCACCTCGACGACGAGGTGATGATATGGCACGCCGGCCGCCTCGAAGGGCGCGAGGAAACGAGCCACCAGGTCGCCGGATTCGAAATCGGCGGAGGCGAGATTCACACCGACATGCTGGATTGGCAGGCCGCTGGCGATCCACGTCGCGAGATCGCGGGCGATCTGCGCGAACATGCGCTCGCTGATGCGCGAGGCGACCTTGTTGTCGGAAAAGGCCGCCGAGAACGCCCCCGCGGCGACGATGCGCCCATCCGGCATGACCATGCGTGCGAGCGCTTCGAGACCGACGATCTCGGCCGTGTCAAGCCGGACGACGGGCTGGTAGTATGTCAGGATCCGGTCTTCCGCCAGCGCCTCATCCACCTCGCGGATGGTTTCGACCCGCTGCATGATCGTCGTCCGCAGGCCGGCGTCGAAGGCGACATAGCTGCCGCGGTTGGTCTCCTTGGCGTGGTAGAGCGCGAAATCGGCGTTCTGCCGCAGCGTTTCGGCGTCGCTTCCATCCGGACCGTAGACGACGCCGCCGAGCGTCACCTGCGGCACCATCATGTTGCCGTTGCATTCGAAGGGTGCGCTCATGCGCTGGCGAATCGTGTGGGCGATCTGCGCGAGTTCGTCATGATCCCGGCACAGATTGCACGTCACCGCGAACTCGTCGCCGCTCAGTCGGTAGGCGGCACTGACGCCCACGGTGTCGCTGTCGCGCAGGCGTTGGGCGACCTCGCGGATCAGCCGGTCGCCGACCATGTGCCCCATGGAATCGTTGATCGATTTCAGATGGTCGATGTCGACGAGAATCAGCGCGAAGCTCGGCGAGGCGCCGAGCGCCAGCGCGGTAATCGCCTCGTCGAAACACCGGCGGTTGGGCAGGTTCGTCAGCTGGTCGAAATAGGCAAGGTGATGGTTGTGCTGCTGCATCTGGGTGTGCGCGATGGAGATCGTGCACAGATGAACGCAGGCATCGACGATCTGGCGTTCGAACTCGCTCGGCCCCCGCTGGACCGGATAATAGAAGGCGAAAGTCGCGGCCACGCGTCCGGAGGAATCGCGGATCGGGCTCGACCAGCAGGCCATCAGGCCCAACGGCAGCGCAAGCTCCGCGAAGTCGGCCCAAAGCGGGTCGGTGGCGATGTCGGTGACCACAACCGGCTCGCCACGGAATGCCGCGCTGCCACAGGAACCGACACTGGGCCCGATCTCCACGCCGTTCAGCGCCTCGCAGTAATGGGCCGGGAGCGAGGGGGCGGCCAGTGAGTGAAGCCGGCGGTTCTCATCGACAAGAAGGATCGAGCAGATTACGCCGGACGCCAGACTCTCCACGCGCGCACAAAGGAGATTGGCGATAACGTCGAATTGCGAACCCAGGGCGATCGCCTCGAGGATTTCGGTCTGCAGCTGCTGCAGCGCGAAATGACCGTCTGTCCGCATCGAATCCACCTGTCCTGTGCTCAGGCAGCACCCTGCGGGCTGGTGCGTTAGAAAAGGCTCAACGACAGACCTTGGAATGCAAACACAAATCTGTGTTCAGAGAGGTAATCTGTTGTTTCGCAGTGGTAAACCGTCGGCGGCGCGCACCCGCTCAGGCGGCGGCACTGGCGATGAATGCGGCCTCCGCGAGCGGAATGGCGCCAGGTGTTCCAACCGTGATCCACAGGCCGCCGAGCCGCACGCCATAGAGACGGTCCGCCTCGATCAGATCGTCGAAAACGCGGTTCAGCGAGAATTTCTCCGGCTTCATGCCGGCGAAGATCTCGGGCTTCATGATCGCCACGCCGGCATAGATGAAGGGCGACATGTCGCGCTCCTCGACGCGGGTCAGCCGGCCCTCAACGTCCATGACGAAATCGCCCTTGCCGTCGTAGCCCGTGGCCTGCTGCATGTCGGCGATCAGCAGCGACATGTCCATGCGCGCCGGATTCCACAGATGCGCCATCAGGTCGAGATTGTCGCGGTAGCCGTCGATCCAGAACGTGTCGGAATTGATCACGTAGAAGGGCTCGGACCCGAGCTCCGGCAGAGCCTTGACGATCCCGCCGCCCGAATCCAGCAACTCGTCCTGCTCATCGGAGACGATGATCTCCATGTCCTTGCGCTTGCGCAGATGCGCCCGCATCAGGTCGGCCATGTAATGCACGTTGACGACGACGCGCTCGACGCCGTTGCGGGCCAGCGCATCGAGCCCGTAATCGATCAGCGCCTTGCCCCGGATCTCAACGAGCGGCTTGGGAATGGTCGAGGTGATCGGCCGCATGCGCTTGCCGAGGCCGGCGGCCAGAACCATCGCGGTCTTGGGCTTGAAGGACGGGGTGGTCGACAGGGTCATACGGCTCTTGTCCGGGCTCAAAGGGGGCGCTGCGTCGGTGCCTCGTCGAGGACGCCCCAGTCTTGGTACAGATCGCGCAGGGCTGCCAGAGACGGGTGGTCGAGCGTGCGCGCCAGATAGGCTTTAATCCGTGGGATGTGACGGAGATATTGCGGCTTGCCGTCGCGTTCCAGCAATCGCACGAAAATACCGAGAATCTTGGATCCCCGCTGGGCGGCCATGATGGCGTAGGCGCGCTCGAAACCGGCCGCGTCGAAAGCTCCATCGATGGCGCGCAGCGAGACGTAGTGCGCGGTGAGCCGCGCCTCGAGTTCGGCCGGCACGTCGGCGCGGGCATCCTGCGCCAGCGAGGCGAGATCGTAGGCGGCCGGGCCGATCAGCGCGTCCTGGAAGTCGATGAGGCCGATCCGGGCGAGACCCTCTTCAGCCGGGCGCCAGATGATGTTGGGCGAATGGAAGTCGCGCAGCACCAGGCTGGTCTCGGCGCTGTCCAGCGCATCGAAGAGACCGTTCCAGATCTGCGCAAAGCGCGCCGTCTCGTCAGGGCTGGCCGATCGATGCCGGGCATGGGGCAGATACCAGTCGGGAAGGAGGTCGACTTCCATGCGCATAGCGCGGCGATCATAGGGCGGCACCGTGTGCGAGACGCCATCCGCCACCGGCATGACCGGGTCCCAGCGGATCCGGTGCAGCGCTGCGAGCGCGGCTGCCGCAGCCTCGTAGCGTTCGGGGACCGGGTGCCCATCGGCGTCGAGGAGGGTCTGGCTGCCCAGATGCTCGATCAGCAGGAGGCCGGCGTCGAGGTCGGCACGGTGGATATGCGGTGCCGCGAAGCCCTGTGCGGACAGCGCATCCGCAACAGCCACGAAGGGCGCAACGTCCTCGGCGAGATGAGCGATGCGGCTATAGGGCAGGCCGTCGCGGATGGGCGGGCCATCAGGCTGGCGCGGAGCGTCCATGACCACCAGCGTCTGACCGTCCTTGTCCACCGTCTCGTAGCGGCGGCTGGAGGCATCGCCGCTGAAGCGGCGGCGGGGCTGATCGGCGCAGCCGCCTTCGGCGAGGAAACTGCGGATCGCCAGCGAACGCAGGATGCGAGGGGCCGCCTCGGCATCCGCGCTCACATGGGCGGTCCGACCGCCGCCGGGGGCATTGTCCAGCGTGACCGTCACCGAGGCCGCAGCCAGCGCCGACGGTGCGTTCTGCGGCCATTCGACGAAGACGATGCCGTCCCGCGCCATCTCCTCGAAGCCGAGCTCGTCCAGTTCGTCGTCACCCGACAGGCGGTAGAGATCAAGATGCGCCGCCGCCGGGATCGTCTCGTAGGGCTGTACCAGCGTGTAGGTCGGCGACGGCACATCGAGCTCCGGGTCGTCGGCGAGGGTCCGGATCGCGGCGCGTGCCAGCGTCGACTTGCCGGCGCCCAGATCACCGATCAAAGCGACGACGTCGCCCGCCGTCAGCGCCAGCGCCAGGTCGCCGCCGAGCCGCAGCGTGGCGGCTTCGTCGGCGAGCGGAATGCGGGCGATCTCCACGAGCTCGGACGGGACGTCGCTCACGATCGTTGCCGGGCGTGTGGCGCTCATTCGGCGGCGTCCTCGAAGGCGTGATCGTCGCCATCGTGGCGCAGCGGGGCGGCCGGGTCGAGCGGGAAGTCGCAGATCACCGTCGTTCCCTCGTCCGGCGCGGACTGGATGCAGATCGTGCCGCGATGCAGTTCGACGAAGCTCTTGACGATCGACAGGCCCAACCCGGCACCGGAATGGCGCCCGCCCGCCGGGTTGGATTCGAAGCGTTCGAAGACCCGGTCGATCTGGTCCGCCGGAATGCCGGGGCCGCGATCGGTGACGGCAAAGGAGATGGCGCGCGGGCCCCGCGTGGCGACGACGTCGACGGCGGTGCCGGCCGGCGCGAAGTTCGCCGCGTTCGACAGGAGGTTGAAGAGGATCTGGGTGAGACGGTGGCTGTCGGCCATGAAGGTCTCGCCGGCCTTGGCAAGATCGATCCGCAGGGTGACCTCGGCCTCCTCCAGCCGCTCCCTGATGCCGTCGGCCGCGTGTTCGACGGTGCTCACGATGTCCACTTCGGACAGGTCGAGCTCCATGATGCCGGCATCGACCGTGGCGAGGTCCAGAATGTCGTTGACGATGGTCAGGAGCGAGCTGGTGGAGACGGCGATGTAGTCGAGATATTCGCTTTGGCGTTCGTTGAGCGGCCCGGTCTCGGTGGAGCGCAGCAGCGCCGAGAAGCCGATGATGTTGGTCAGCGGCGAACGCAGCTCGTAGTTCACGTGCTGGACGAAGTCGTTCTTGATCTGGTTGGCCTGTTCCAGGGCCTCGTTCTTCTCGCGCAGCATCCGTTCGGCCTGACGCGCATCGGAGATGTCCGAGAAGGTCAGCATGGTCTGGCCGTTGGGCAGCGGCACGATGGCGAAGGCGATGGTGCGGCCGGAGGACAGGGTCATTTCGCCGGTCTCGGTGTCGCGGCGGGTTTCGTCGAAGGCGGTGACCGACTGGCAGAACAGCGGCCAGCCGCCGACGGCGGACGCCGCGCCATCGCTGTCGGCGGAGGAGATCGTGCTGCGGATCGCGACGCTGGCGAGATCGGACAGGGTGTGGATGCGCGGCCGCGACAGGAGGTAGTCCGGCTTCAGCCCGAACAGCTCGGCGAAGGACGGGTTGGACAGCCGCAGGCGGCCGTCGCTGCCGAACACGGCGACGGCCTCAGACAGATAGTCGATGGTCTCGCGCTGCAGCTGGACGGTGGCCTTCACCTGGCTTTCCAGATCGAGCTTCTCGGTGATGTCCTCGAAGATCCAGGTGGCGCCGCCCTGGGGCTGCGGGGTGGCGATGACGCGCAGCGTACGGGCATCGGCCAGATGCCACATCGTCTCGGTCGGTTCCGTCGCCCGGTAGGCGGCAAGGTCCTGGTCCTGGATCTCGCTGCGGAACAGCTTCTCCACGGGCAGGATGCCGCGGGTGCGCAGATGGTCGAGCAGGGCCAGATGGTCCGGCTCCGATTCCAGATAGGAATTGGTCAGGTCGAACAGGCGCTGGAAGGCGGCGTTGTGATAGGTGAGGCGCGTCTTGTCGTCGAAGCGGGCGACTGCCGTGGTGAGCTGGTCGAGGGTCTCGGACTGGCTGTTGATCGTCTGGCGCAGTTCCATCCGGACCTGCTCGGTCTCCGACACGTCGATGGCAAGTCCGGCCGAGCCAAGTGGCCCGATGGCTTCGACAACGGCGAAATTGCGCCGGTCGGCGGCCACCACCGTCGACAGCTTGTCAGAGAAGACGCCCCGTTCGGACAAGCGGGCCGCGATGGCGAGACGATCCTGCTCGGACAGGAACTCGACCTGCCGTTCGAGCGTGTCGGCGGCTTCAGCGGCGTCGACAGAGGCCGCATAGGCTTCGTTCACCCAGCCCAGGCGGCCGTTGCGATCGCGCAGCCAGACGGGGATCGGCGCAGCATTGAACAGGTTCTGCATCGTCTCGATCATGGCGAGCGCATCGGCGCTGGCGATCTCGGCGTCCCTTACGCGTTCGCGCAGGCCTTCCAGCGCGACGAAGCGGACGATGGCGAGCCCGCCGAGAGTCTTGCCGATGGCCTCGATCAGCCGGCCATGGGGCAGGTCGATCTCGATGCTGAAGGGCTCGGCGTCGTGACGCAGGGCCGTGATCGCCGTCTGCAGGCTGAGCGCAACGTCGGCGGCCATCCAGTCGCCGAAGGCAAGGAACCGCTTCTCCTCGACGGGGGCGCCGGCGGCGCCCGGCAGCGCGCCGAGAATTTCCGGGGCACCGGGACCGGAATAGACCAGCAGGCGTTCCTCGCCGGCGGTCAGCAGCATGGTGCGGGCCTCGGCCTCGGCACGGCTTTCCGCGAGGCTCGCCCGCAGATAGTCGTTTTCCGCAGCCGTCGCGGCACGTTGGCGGATGAGATACACGGCGCTCAGCATCGACGCCCCGATCAGCATCGCGACCAGCGCCAGATACAGGATGTCGGCCGGTCCCAGCATGTTGTCCACGCCGCCCGACAGCGACAGGAGCTGGGCCGAGGCCGGCGTGGGAGCCAGTGCCAGCATTGCAAGGCAGGAACCCATGGTCCGCCGCCGGGAAGACGGCGCAGGTGCGTGCGTGCGTCGGTCTGCCGTTTCGGTATGGCGCCCGTTGCAGGAATCCATTCGTGTCCGGAAAGCGCCGCCACGCCCGGATCCACACCCCTCGTTCATTCCGTCAGTCCCCGTTCGTGACAGTCAGCGCTTCCCGGCGTCTTGTCCCGACCGCAGGCGCAACCGCACGCACCGCCGCTGTCGGGGGCCCTGGATGTCCGCATGGAAATCGGAGATTTCGCGCCCATCCGGGGCCGTAGCCAAGGCACGCAACATGCCCTGACGAGACGCAAAGAAACGCTGACGCTGCGACCGGTCCACCCACCGGCAGCCGCGATTCGGCCATAGTAGCCTCTGCTGAATCCTGCGCAATCCACAACAACGCGGCCGGCGGAAAAGAAAAAACCGCCGGGACGGCTTGCGCCCCGGCGGTTCGTCTGATCCGGGCTGGTGCCCGGGTGGGATCAGTAGCGGTAATGCTCGGGCTTGTATGGGCCCTGCTGTTCCACACCGATGTAGGCTGCCTGCTCGGCGGACAGCTCGCTCAGCCTTGCGCCAAGCTTGGCGAGATGCAGACGGGCAACACGCTCGTCGAGATGCTTCGGCAGGACATAGACCTCGTTGCCGTATTTCTCACCCTTGGTGAACAGCTCGATCTGCGCCAGCACCTGGTTGGTGAAGGACGCGGACATCACGAAGGACGGGTGGCCGGTGGCGTTGCCGAGGTTCAGAAGGCGGCCTTCCGACAGCAGCAGCATGCGGTTGCCCTTGGCGAACTCGATCATGTCGACCTGCGGCTTGATGTTCGTCCATTTGAGATTCTTCAGCGCGTCGATCTGAATCTCGTTGTCGAAATGGCCGATATTGCCGACGATCGCCATGTCCTTCATCTCGCGCATGTGCTCGA
>Ga0189290_100051_pt1 | contig 121181 bp, 110 predicted proteins | sample UW140minimetaG_FD_130318 | JGI IMG/M metagenome (GOLD analysis project Ga0189290, IMG submission 130318) | Marine microbial communities from the Costa Rica Dome - UW140 mini metaG | ecosystem: Environmental > Aquatic > Marine > Oceanic > Photic zone | place: Costa Rica: the Eastern Pacific...
CATTTTTCCCTCACTAATTAATTTCTTTTTAGACGAGAAAAATTTAACCTCTGCAATATTATTATTAGGATTAAATGTACGTGTTGCTGTTAATACAGCTTTATTATCAAGGTTTTTATAGAACTTAAAAGTCCCTAGTTCTTTACCGTGATTAAATTTACCTTCGTAACGTAATATTCTAGTTTTATTAAAATGCTTTCTCCAAATACCATGTCGTTTCCCGTTAGCATCAAACTGATTGACGTTTTGGGCACTTACAGTATAACTAATAATACTTACTAATATTACAATTATAATTTTTACTTGCTTCATTTTTATTTAAGGCTATAGAAACATTTAACGTTAATTATTTCATGAAATTGTTTTAGCTAACAATTTCGTAGTACAACTAATAATAAACAAAAAAAGCTGCCAAACTATATAATAGAACGACAGCTTAGTTTATAATTATTATTTTTTACTTCTTTTTATTTTTTTGCTGGGCTTGCTTTTGTTGCTCAGCTTGCTCCATCATCTCCTTCATTTTTCTTTGGAATTTACTTTCCTTTTTAGGTTTTTTCTTATTTTCTTGTATTTGAGCTAAAATCTTATTTTCATCTAATACATAGTTTTTTATAACTATTAAAATACCAATACTAATTAAGTTAGATATAAAGTAATACAAACTTAACCCAGATGCATATTGATTAAAGAATACTAGCATCATTATTGGTGCAAAGTAAATCATGTATTTCATCATTTTCTGCATATCTGGCATCCCTTCTTGTTGTGGCTGCGACATTGCAGATTGTTGCCCTGTTGTCATTTTCATATAGAAGAAAATAGCAATTGCCGCTAATATTGGAAATAAACTTACATGATCTCCATATAATGGAATTTTAAAACCTGGAGGGAATTGATAAATTACATCATAGGATGATAAATCGTCTGCCCAAAGGAAGCTTTTTTGACGTAATGCAAACGCAGTTGGGAAAAACATAAATAAAGCGTAAAATACTGGCATTTGAATAAATGCAGGTAAACATCCACTTAATGGACTTGCTCCAGCTTTATTTTGAAGCGCCATTGTTTCTTGTTGCGCCTTCATTTTATTGTCTTTGTGTTTCTCGCGAATAGCATCTAACTCTGGTTTTAAGATTTTCATCTTCATTTGAGATAAATACTGTTTGTATTGCACAAAAGACATAGCTAATTTAATTAACACTGTCATTACAATAATTGCTATTCCATATGGTAAAAATGAGCTTAAGAATCCAAATAATGGTATAAATAGATATTTATTGATCCAACCAAAAATCCCCCATCCAAAAGGAATACTTTCTTCTAAATTATGCTCATATTTATCTAATACTTTACTATCTGTAGGTCCGTAAAATAATTTAAGATTTTCGTTAAACTCGTTCCCACTTAAAGCTAATGCTGTTTTAGCAGAAAATTGTTTTGTATATAATGTATCAATCTCATCATCTTCTACTAAATCTTTAGAAGTTAACGCCACGCTTTTAAATGGTTTATCTGCTACTAATATTGAGCTAAAAAAGTGTTGTCTAAACGATAACCATTGTACATCTACTTCTGTTTCTTCGTCATCACTTGCTTGAGATAACTTATCAATTTTCTCTCCATCGTGTTGGTAAGTTAAACGCGTGTAACGGTTTTCGTAACTAATACTTTGGTCATGACGAATAGTTTTTTGTGTCCAATCTAAATTAACTTGTTGAGATCCGTTGATAACATTATTTAAACCTTGAGATTTTATAGTAAAGTCTACCATATAATCATTGGGCTTTATAACATATCTATATTCTAAAAATTTAGATTCGGATACTTTTAGTTTCATAGATACTATAGTATTCTCTCCATTTTTAGTTACATTAGGTTGAAATGTTAAATCTTTTGTATTTAAAATTCGGCTATCTGTTGTTCCAAAATTAATATTAAAAGAAGCATTTTTATCTTTTACTAAATGGATAGGGATTGAATCGAAATCTACAAACTGTGTTAACTTAACTTCAGATATATGCCCACCTTTTGGATTAAATTTTATTGCTAAAACACCATTATCTACTTCTACTTCTTTTACATTTGGTAATGCTTCAGAATATGCAAATGCTCCAAATTTATTTTGTAGTGCTATTGTTTTTAATGAATCTGGTAATGATTCAATTTGTTTATCTATAGCTTCATTTACTCCAGTTGCTACTCCTTCTTCTTTAGCCTTGGCTGCTTCCACTTGCTCTTGCTTTGCTTTTTCTTCTGCTGCAAGTTCTTCTGGAGTTGGTGTACGTTGCCACATCATAAATAATAGTATTCCAAAAATAAGTACGAATCCTATTATAGTATTTAAATCTAGTTTTTTTTCTTCCATTTGTTAATTGATGCCTTGTTTAATTTAAGACATATGTTAGTTTTATATAAATACGTATTTGCTTACTGCTAAATCAAAAAGCAATCCGTTATTTCTTTTATGCCATACTGACACCTTTTATTACTTTTGCTTATGTGCTAATGCCGCTTTAACAAAAGCAACAAATAAAGGGTGAGGGTTGGCTACTGTACTTTTATATTCTGGATGGTATTGTACCCCTACAAACCATGGATGACTAGGTATTTCAACTATTTCTACAAGTTTTGTATCTGGGTTTAAACCTGTAGCAATCATTCCTGCATCTTCAATTTGAGTTTTGTACTCACTGTTAAACTCATAACGATGTCTATGACGCTCTTCAATAGTTTTATTTTTATATACACTACGAACAATACTGTTATCCGATAAATCACATGCCCATGCTCCTAAACGCATAGTCCCTCCTTTATCAGTAATTGTTTTCTGTTCTTCCATTAAATTAATAACTGGATTTGATGTAGATTCACTCATTTCTGTTGAGTTTGCATCTTTTAATCCTAATACATTACGAGAGAATTCGATTACTGCCATTTGCATTCCTAAACAAATTCCTAAAAATGGTATATTATTTTCTCTTACATATCTTACAGCATCAATTTTACCTTCTATACCACGTTCTCCAAAACCTGGAGCTACTAATACACCATCTAAATGCGATAATTTAAGTTTTATATTATCTGCGTTTAAGTACTCAGAATGTATTGACTCAATATGTACTTTAACTTCATTTTCTGCTCCTGCATGAATAAATGCTTCTAATATAGATTTATACGAGTCTTGAAGTTCTACATATTTCCCTATTAGACCTATAGTTACTTCTGTTTTAGGATTTTTGTGTCTCTTTACAAACTCGTTCCAAATTTCTAAACTTGGAGTTTCACTTTTTAAAGCTAACTTTTTAAGTACTATTTTATCCAAGCCTTCGTCTAACATTAAATTAGGAACATCATAAATAGTCGAAGCATCTATAGATTGTATTACCGAATCTGGTGTTACATTACAAAATCTTGCTAGTTTTTCACGTACATCTTGTGGTAATTCGTGTTCTGTTCTACATACCAAAACATCAGCTTGCACACCACTTTCCATAAGTGTTTTTACACTATGTTGCGTTGGTTTAGTTTTTAATTCTCCTGCAGCAGATAAAAAGGGCACTAATGTTAAATGTATTACTAATGCATTATCTGTTCCTAATTCCCATTTTAATTGTCTTACAGCTTCTACATATGGTAGCGACTCGATATCACCAACTGTTCCTCCAATTTCTGTAATGACGATATCGTAATCTCCAGATTTTCCTAATATTTGGATTCTATGCTTTATTTCGTCTGTTATGTGTGGAATAACTTGTACCGTTTTCCCTAAAAACTCACCACGACGTTCTTTTTCTATTACACTTTGATAAATACGACCAGTTGTAACGTTATTTGCCTGACTTGTTGGCACATTTAAAAAACGCTCGTAATGTCCTAAATCTAAATCGGTTTCGGCGCCGTCATCTGTAACATAGCATTCACCATGTTCGTATGGATTTAAAGTTCCTGGATCTACATTAATGTAGGGATCTAATTTTTGTATTGTAGTTCTATAACCTTGAGCTTGCAATAGTTTAGCTAATGAAGCTGCGATTATACCTTTTCCTAATGAAGATGTAACTCCTCCGGTTACGAATATGTATTTTGTTGTAGTTGCCATTGTGCGTTGTTAAACGCGAGCAAATTTACAATTTTAAGTTGGAATGTTTATGGAAAATTAAGATTAATTTCTTGTTGTTTACTGCTTAAATTTTAGGGAAGTTCCGGTGTATATTTCTTACTAATTCCTCCAAACCATTAAGCTTTAATGTGTATACAGTTTCTAACATTTCTCCTAATTTCCCTTTAGGAAATCCTTTATTATGATACCAAACTATATAATGCTCTGGTAAATCTATTAAGTAACGGTCTTTATATTTTCCAAATGGCATTTTTGTATGCGCTAACTTTATTAAAAAGTCTCTGTCTGGCTGAAGCATTTAAATGTTATGATTTATATTTTTGTAGACGTTTTAATTCTTTTTCCACATAGTTTTGCCAAATAGTTTGTCCTTCTTTATTTATAGAATAATTACTTTCGTTGTCATATTTGTTCTGCATTTTATCTAAAGCTAAATCGATTTCTTTATGACATTTTTGCAACTGTTCGACTATGTTATTTGATGGTTTTAATGCTGCTACTTTTTCTTTAAATAATCTGGCATGAAGTTCTGTTATATCAAAATGTAATTGTTCATGAGATAATACATGCTTATCTACCTCTCCTTTTTTACACCATGAATGTTCTGGATAAAAGTCTGCCTTTATTATAGTTTTAAAACCTAAAACTTTACTTTTCGTTTTTTTTATAGAGTAGCTGAAGGCTATTCCTGAAGCTGTTACAGCAACTGCATCTGAATTTAAATTAGGTTTTCCTTTAAAATCTTTCCAAGTTAGTTTAACATTTTCATTCCAAGAAAACTCAGTTTTATCTCCTTGAAAAAAAAGAAGACCAAAGCATAATATAAGTAGTTTGTACATTTCTTTATTTTTTTAAAACACCAAATACTTATAACGCTAATAATTAGTTGTTATTGCTTTACTTCTACTATCGTTAAGTCCTTATATTGTACCAAATACACAGTATCGTTATAGTATCCACCAAAAGGTTTCTTTTTATAACCAAACTTATTTTCTACGTAAGCAGTTAAAGGAGAATCTTCTACTGATTGAGATAAATTTTCTGAAGTCACTAATCGTAAAACTACATCCATCGTGACATCGAAACCTCTTACTGCGTATGCATTAGGAGTTTCTTTATATTTTGATTTATATTGTTTTACAAAACTATTATTATCTTCTTCACTTATCATTTTTGACACTGAAGGGAATGTAAAACTTAGATTTGATAAGTGGTCGTTTGATACATCTTCATCATCAAAAGCTTTACTCTTTTCCGTTGTGGCTAAAATTATTTTAAGATCATCTGTTATTAACGAATTTAATATACTAGATACATTAGAGACATAACCTGCGTCTTTTGTTTGCACAAACACAACATTTCGTCCTGGTTTTAAAACATTTACTAAATCTTGCTCAAATACATAATATGCATCTTCTTTAGTTTTTCTGTTTGTTCTGGAAGATACCATCGTAGCTCCTATAAACTCATTTTTTAACTTTGTACTTGCTACTTTGTTTTTAAGGTCTGTTACTACCACTATATTAGCAGTTGAATCTGCTTTAAAGTGTGTTATAATTTTATTTTTCAAAGCTTCATCTGAAGGGCGTGACTGAAATACATTCCCTCTTAAATTCACTTTTTTTATTATTGGAGAAACTGCCATTACATTTTTATTTTCTAATGCTGAGGCAACTGTATTAAAATTATCTGCCATTAATGGGCCTATAACTGCATTTGTACTACTAAAATCATTATCTCTTAATATAGTATTTAGCTCACTTTTCAAGTTTTTAGTGTCGTATACATCTACTTCTAAGTTTACACCTAATTTTTGTAATGAATCTAACGCTATTAATGCTCCTGAATAAAAATCTAGAGAGATCTTAGCAGATAAATCTTTTTTTATAAATGCTTTAGTGTTTTCTACAGAGTCTACATTTACTTTATTTAATTTAAAAGGCAACATGATAGCAATACGTTTAAATTCTGTGTCTATCATTTTACCAGATAATTGATCGAAGCTCTTTATTTCTCCTTCTGCTTGCTCTGTTGCTGTATCTGTTACAGGTACTGCTGCATCTGTTGGTAATTGACTATTATATGGTATTTTTAATATCATACCTTCTTTTAATCCTAACTTAGAAAGTGTTGGGTTTAGACTTTCTAATGTACTTTTATCTGCTCCTGTTTTTACTTTTATTCTGTAAAAACCTTCTTTTGGTAGTACTGTATAATAACTATAAGTATCATCTAATTGTTTTATAACTTCTTTGTCTAAATTTGGAACTTTTATTGTTTGCCCTGGTTGCAGTACCTCCACCATTTCTGGGTTTAATGCTTCTAATTCTGCTACTGTTATTCCATATTTATAAGCTATACGCCATTTTCCTTCTTTTGGTTGTACTGTATATTGTTTTGTAGAGTCTGTAACCTCTTCAACTTTAGTTATTGTTTTATATACAGGAATTTCTAAACGGTCTCCTTTTCTTAAATTATTTGCATACAAAAAGGTATTATGTTTTTTTATTTCATCTTGTGTTACATTATATTTTTGTGATAAACTATATAGCGTTTCTTTACGTCTTACTTTATGTTTAGTATAACCTGTTAACTCCTTTGTCTCAGTAACCTTTGATGTTTTAGTATTTGAGGTCTTAGGCTCTGGAAGTATTAAAACCGAATTTGGTTTAAGCTTTTTTCTAGAATCTGGATTTAGCTTATATATTGTACTTGTAGAAATGTTATATGCTTTTGCAATAGATTCAACAGTTTCTCCATTTTTTACTTTATGAGTTTTATAGTTTTGCGCTTGGGATGTCGCACAACTAAAACTAAATACTAATACTAAGATGTAAATTATTTTCTTCATATACTTTTATACGTTCAAAAGTTATATTTAGGATTATAGGTTATTTTATTGTAGGTTTTCTATATTTCCTAAATGGTATTTGATGTGTTAAAAACAAAAGCCATACCACTTTAATGATTTGCATGGTTTTTTATTTTTAAGTCTCAACCTTTGCTGGTGTTCCCGCATTAGGGATTGAGTGGTTTGTTTGAGCTCCTCGCAGAGAGCGAGCCATAAAAGCCCGACCCTCTGGATAATGCTCAAACATTTATTTTAGTGGCTGTTATTCCCACTCTATTGTTGCAGGTGGTTTAGAACTTATATCGTAAACTACTCTGTTAACTCCTTTTACTTTATTTATAATATCGTTAGAGGTTTTTTGTAAAAATTCATATGGTAAATTTACCCAATCCGCTGTCATACCATCTGTACTTTCTACTGCTCTTAAAGCAACACATTTTTCGTAGGTTCTTTCATCTCCCATTACTCCTACACTATTTACAGGTAATAAAATTGCTCCTGCTTGCCATACTTTATCGTATAATCCTGCATCTTTTAATCCGTTAATAAATACAGCATCAACTTCTTGCAAAATACGAACTTTTTCTGAAGTAATATCGCCTAGTATTCTAATTGCTAGTCCTGGCCCTGGAAATGGGTGACGTCCTAGTAATTGTTTTTCCATCCCCATAGATGCACCTACACGTCTTACCTCATCTTTAAATAGTGCTTTTAATGGCTCAACTATTTTAAGTTTCATGAAGTCGGGTAATCCTCCTACATTATGATGACTTTTAATTGTTGCACTAGGTCCTCCTGTTGCCGATACGCTTTCTATTACATCTGGATAGATCGTTCCTTGTGCTAACCATTTTACATTTTCTATTTGGTTGGCTTCATCATCGAAAACCTCTATAAACACACGGCCTATTGCTTTTCGTTTTAACTCTGGGTCACTTACTCCTGCCAAAGCATCTAAAAATCGTTTTGATGCATCCACTCCTTTTACATTAAGCCCCATTCCCTTGTATTGTTCTAATACTTGAGAGAATTCATTTTTACGTAATAAACCATTATTAACAAAAATACAGTATAGGTTTTCACCTATTGCTTTATGTAATAGCATTGCAGCTACACTAGAGTCGACTCCTCCTGATAATCCTAATACTACTTTATCATCTCCTAGCTGTTTTTGTAGTCCTTCTACTGTTTCCTCTACAAAACTATCTGGTGTCCAATCTGGATTAACCTTAGCTATATCTACTAAAAAGTTTTCTAATAGTTGTTTTCCATCTGTTGAGTGGTAAACTTCTGGGTGAAATTGTATAGCATAGGTTGTTTCTCCTTCTATTTTAAAGGCTGCATTTTTCACATCATGTGTACTTGCTAATAACTCTCCATTTGTTGGTAATGATTTTATGGTATCACTATGGCTCATCCATACTTGGCTTCCTTTTGTTATTCCTTTAAAAAAAGTTTCTCCTTCTTTTACATAACTTAAGTTTGCCCTTCCATATTCTCTAGTATTAGATTCTGCTACTTCTCCTCCAGAAAAATGTGCTAAATATTGTGCTCCATAACAAACAGCTAACATAGGTTTTTCGCCACGAATACCGTTTAAGTCTGGATGAAAAGCGTCTTCTGAACGAACAGACATTGGGCTTCCAGAAAGAATAACCGCCTTATAATCTGATAGTTCGTTTGGAATTTTGTTGAATGGGTGTATCTCGGAATAGATGTTAAGTTCCCTAACTCTGCGCGCAATTAGTTGTGTGTATTGCGATCCGAAATCTAAAATTAAAATCTTGTCGTGTTGCATACGCAAAAGTAATAATTACGTATCACGTATTGCAAACTTTTTTACTAAAATGTTAACACTAAAAATTCTCCTTTTAATGGGTCTAAATTTTCTAACAATTCTGGTATTAATGCTTCTCCGTATTCTAAATATAATTGAGAAAAGTTTGTATTACGTTCTTGTAAACTTTGATTTGGAAATAATTGATTTTGTAATTCAGTAATTCTCGTTACATGATCTTTTAATTTTCGTTTTTGTGCCAATAACAATCTTTTCTCGAGATGCTTCATTCCTTTTAACTGTTTTTTTTCTTGCGCCGCTACTGCTCCTATAAAAGATTTATCTGTTTGCTCAGCTAGTTTATATAACGTCTCGAATTGCTGTTTTAAATGCTCTTCTTGCTTTGAGAAATCTATATCTATATTAGATATTTCTCTTACTTTCTTATTTATAAACGTATTACGTTTAAGAAATAAGTCTTCATTTGAAATATTAAGTTTCTCTAATTTTTGCGATTGTTGTTTTGTTTTTATTAATACTGAATTACGTAATAACAGTATAGGGAATACTACTTCATTGTTTTTAAAATTATCTTGTAGCTGAAACCAATAAGCTAATTCTCCTCCTCCACCTATATAACATAAATTGGGTAAGATTACTTCTTGATATAATGGTCGTAGTATTACATTTGGAGAAAAACGCTCTGGAAATGCTTCTACTTCTTCAAGTATAGATTCTCTAGTCCATGATACATCTGTATTTAATAATTTAAAGACATTATCTTCAAAAACTATTCGTTCTCTTAAGTTTTCTGTTATATAAAATAGATTTATTTCTCTTGGGTTAACTTGAATAGGATATTCTTTATTAGCCACTGCTTGTATCTGAGCATTTGTTTTTAAAACATATTTAATTCCGTTTTGCTCAGTAAGCTCTTGTTTTATATACGGTATAAATTCTTGCTTTAATTCTTTAGCATTTGCATCTACTATTACTAAACCGTATTCGGCAAATAATTCGTTTGCTAGGTATAGTGTAGCCTTGGCTAAATCATCATGTTTTAAGTAAGCATTTTCAAATAGATTTCTTAATCTATCTGCATTACGTCCTAATCCTAATTCTTTTGAAAATAAATTAAAGACTTCTTGTAAACCTTCTGTATTTAATTCGCCTACTGCTCCACTAGTTTCTTTGTTCCACCTTATTTTTTTTCCATTAAAGTTAAAATAATTAATCTCTTCAAAATCATGATCTTCTGTGGCCATCCAATATACTGGCACAAAATGATTTTGGGGATAAGTTTTATTTAATGTCTTTGCTAAATTTATTGTAGATACTATTTTATGTAAAAAATATAGAGGTCCTGTAAATAGATTTAATTGATGTCCAGTTGTTACAGTAAATGTATTTTCTTGTCTTAAAGCTTCAATATTAGTTTTTGTAACGTCAGAAAGAGCTACAGTTTTATATTGTTCTAATAAATTATTAGCCAAGACAGTTCTTGTTTTCCCAGAAAAGGCATCTCTTTTTTCTTCTATTTGGGCTTTAAAAGCTTCAAGTTTTGGAAATCTATTATAAAATGGCTTTAAGTCATCATTTTCAGCTAAATAATCGCATATTAATTCGGAAAAATATCCAGTATTTTTAAAGGAAATACAGTCTGCTGGCATATAATTAGGTCTTTAAGATGTAAAGATACGGTCTTTTTAAATGCTTAATTTTTAAAATGAATCTTTTTAATAATCCTTTAACAAAGTCGTAAATATTATTTTTTTGTTACATTTAAAGAAAAAAATTACCAAAAAAAGTTATTCTAATCAATTACATGCTATAATTGGTCAGTGTATTTTACAATTCTAAAAAAAAGGACTTTAATTAAAACTATGAAAATTATGAAATCAATCAAACTAACACTAATTTATTTATTTACAGCTACATTACTTTTTAATTGTAATGGTAGTGATGACACCCCTCCTCCTGTAGGAAGAACTTATGCTAACTTACAAACGGATTTTAGCGCAATCAACTTTACAACTGGTATTACTGATGCTTCTTTAGTTGGCGTTAATAATGAGTTTTGGGAGTTTAGGGTTATCATGCCAGATGTAGATTTTACAAACAATGACAGGCCTCTAATTATTACATTACATGGCTTTGCAGGTAATGACCCTAATGCTCATAAAAACACTGCTTGCTATGCTGAATCTGGCTTTGAGGCACTGGATGCTATAATTATAAGTCCAAACAATAGAGGGTTACAATGGTTTGAGCCTTATAATCAAGCACAAGTTAATGCTCTTGTTGATTTAGCAAGTGATTATTTACCTGTAGACACAAGTAAAATTGTAGTTAATGGCTATAGCGATGGTGGTAATGGTGCTTGGTGGTATAGCGAAACACAACCTAACGTATTCTCTGCCGGTATACCAATGGCTAGTGCTTATGGTTCTTATAACTCTGACGGTAGTACAAGAATTATACAAACACCAACTTATGTTATTCATGGAGAAAACGATGAATTATTTCCTCTACAAAATACACAAGATTGGGTAGATGCGACTGTTCTTTCTGGTAGCGATTCTTCATTAGTAGTAGCTACAGGTTTAACACATACAGAACCGTGTGAATATGTTTCGTACTTACAAGATGCTGCCTCTTGGTTAGTAAGCGACGTATGGTAAACAGTTTGCTTTCTTAGATTAAAACAAAACCCTTAATTATTGGTAATTTATTTAACATAAATTATTACGAAAAAAAGCATGTTTTTGCGTATTTTGAAATGTAATACCTTTTTAAACGACTGGTATAAAAATTACCAATAATTATTGTTATGAACGCTTTATATAACTTTACAAAACCTAAAAAACAGTTTTTAATTCTTATTAGTTTATTTCTACTAATAAGCAGCTTAGCTTTTTCTCAGAATACAACAGAGATTAAAGGTCGTGTTGTAGATGATAACACTAATGCCCCTTTAGCTTTGGCTGATTTAGTTATTGAAGGCACTAATATTAGCACAGTAACCAATACTGAGGGGAAGTTCCTTTTAAAAGTTCCTAACAACTTACTCCATAAAACTGTAAACATCTCGTACTTAGGTTACAAACAAAAAGAAATCCCTTTATCTAGTTTTAAAGCAAAAAACACAAAAATAAGACTTGAAGAAGCCGCTACAGTTTTAGCTCAAATAGATTTAAATGCACCACAAAATGCTGAAAGCCTTGTAAAAAGGATGTTAAAATTGAAACACGAAAACTACTTTAGTAGTAGTATTACGATGACTAGTTTTTATAGAGAAACCATAAAAAAGAGAAATAAAAATGCTTCTTTATCTGAAGCTATATTAAAAATCTATAAAACACCTTATAATTCTGCAAAAAATGATGGTATAAAAATTATAAAATCTAGAAAAAACACTAATTATTCTAGATTAGACACTATAGCTTTAAAATTACAAGGTGGGCCTTTTAGTGCTTTGCATACTGATATTATGAAATATCCAGAGTTCATATTTACTGAAGATAATTTATCTCTTTATAATTTTACTTTTAATAGATCTACTCAAATAAATGATAAGCTTGTTTATGTAGTTTCCTTCAAACAAAAAGAAACTATTAATGATGCTTTATATTATGGAAAGTTATTTATAGATGCAAACTCTTATGCCTTAACAAGTTCTACATATAATTTAAATGTAGAAAATAGAGCTGCCGCAACAGAGTTATTTGTTAAGAAAAAACCCAGAAAAGTTACTGTTTATCCTACAGAAGCCAGTTATAGAGTTAATTACAGAGTTAAAGATGGCAAATGGTATTATGGGTATAGCAACATACTACTAACCTTCAAGGTTAATTGGAAAAATAGATTATTTAACAATCGTTATACTTTACAAAGTGAAATGGCCATTACAGATTGGAAGCCAAATGCTACTGGGCAAATGCCAAAATTAAAAGATCGTATTAAACCTAGTACTATTTTAATTGATGAAGTTTCTGGCTTTGGTGATCCTGATTTTTGGGGTAAATATAATATTATAGAACCCGAAAAATCCATTGAATCTGCTATAAAAAAGATTAGTAAACAATTAAAAAAATCATAATAACAAACTAAATGAATAAGGTGTTATTTCTTGCTATTATTACTGCTTGTATAATCTGTATATTAGGCTATTCTCAAAATCGTTTACATAATTTTTCTTTATCAAAGCCTCTAAATAACGCTTTACACTCCTTCTCTATTACAAAAAGCGATATTCCTTCATTTTTAGAATACCAGCAAGAGCAAACTGATAATAATACATTATCCTTTAATAATAAAACAGTTAGTAAAATGCCCATAATAAAACCCAAAGGAGACTTTAACATTCCTAATTATTACAGTAAGAATGAAAGAAAAAAAGTCTTCTAATATACATTCCTAAATAGTACAATAAAAAGTCTTTACTTTATTGGGATATAAAAATCTACTATAAACTTTCCTTCAGGGTGTTCTCTGTAATCATTATGGTATATTTCAAAAGAATATTTATCGTCTTTCTTATAACCTTTATCATTCATCCAAACATACAAAGCACTCCATGAGGTTTCAAATTCAGTAGGAAGTATTTTAAATTGCCCTTTTATATACTTTCCTTTTGCAATAGTTGTACTCATTATTTCCCCTTCTGTTGTAAAAGCAAAATCTATTATCATTGAGATACTCATTCGTACTTTATCTGGTGCAGTGACCTTAAAACTATCATGAAATACTCTTGCTAATTTAGTATTAGGCTTATTCATTATTCCTTTAGAAACACCCCAACGTATTAACTTATCGAATGTACGTTCCAAACCTTCTATTCCTATATGAGTTATACTAGCACAAGTTTGAGATTCTGTATTTACAATTTCAATAGTTGCATTCATAGTTATCCAATTTAAATGATTATTAATATTGCAAATGTATTCTTCAAAAATAAAATCCCCTTGACGTTTCTTGCGATTGGTTTGATTTATCTTGCTAAATCTACTTGGGCTTAATGTTTTAAACTCTGTAGGACTCACATTATAATATTTTTTAAATGTTCTAGTAAATACAGCATGACTATTAAATCCATAGCGTTCTGCTAATTCATTAATTATTGTATCTTTCTCTATTATTAATTGTATCGCGGCTTTTTCAACACGTTGTCGTAATATATATTCGTTTAGCGTTTCTCCAATTATCGCTTTGAAAATACGATGAAAATGATATGGAGAATAGCTGGCTTTTTCTGAAACATTCTCTAATGTTAGCTTAACATCAAGGTTAGCTTCAATATAACTTAACGCTATATTGATTCGTTTTAGATAGTCCTTATTTAACATTTCAGAAATTATCATTTAAATCTTTTTACTAAAATACAGACAATATTATAAAATATAACTTTCAATTTTAATCACCAATAATTTAAAATTTGAGGTACACACACATAATCATTATGTAATGATTATGTTATTAGAATTTTAATAATAAAAAAAGAGTGAACCAATATCCACTCTTTTTTATTTATATTCTATAAATTGTTATTTCTTAAATAACTTCTCCATATAAGTCAAAATCTGCAGCTTCTGTAATTTTCACATTAGCAAACTCACCTGTTTTTAAGTAAGTTTTACTGGCATCTATTAATACTTCGTTATCAACATCTGGAGAATCAGATTCCGTACGTCCTATAAAGTATTCTCCTTCTTTTCTATCTATAATAACTCTAAATTCTTGCCCTATTTTTTCTTGATTTAATTCCCAAGAAATTTGAGATTGAATTTCCATTATTTCATTTGCTCGCTCTTGTTTTACTTCTTGTGGCACATCATCTTCTAAATTAAATGCATGTGTATTTTCTTCATGAGAATATGTAAAACATCCTAAACGCTCAAAACGCATCTCTCTTACCCATTCCTTAAGTGTTTGGTAATCTTCTTCCGTCTCTCCTGGGTAACCAACAATAAGTGTTGTACGGATCGTCATGTTTGGTACTGTTGCTCTAAACTCTTTTAAAAGTTTGGTTGTTTTTTCTTTTGTAGTCCCACGACGCATACTTTTTAATATAGAATCACTAATGTGTTGTAATGGTATGTCTAAATAATTACAAATCTTAGGTTCTCGATTCATAAGCTCTAAAACATCCATAGGAAACCCTGTAGGGAATGCATAGTGTAGACGAATCCATTCTATTCCCTCGACTTTTACTAAATTCTCTAATAACTCAGCTAAATTTCTTTTTTTATATAAATCTAGTCCATAGTAAGTTAAATCTTGGGCTATTAATATAAGTTCTTTTACTCCATTAGCTGCTAATTTTTCTGCTTCAGTAACCAAATTTTCTATTGGTGTACTTTTGTGTTTCCCTCTCATTAATGGAATGGCACAGAAACTACAAGGTCTGTCGCATCCCTCAGCAATTTTTAAATAAGCATAGTTTTTAGGTGTTGTTGTTAAACGTTCTCCTATTAATTCGTGCTTATAATCTGCTCCCAATGCTTTTAATAAACCTGGCAATTCTGTAGTTCCGAAATATTGATCTACATTTGGAATTTCCTTTTCTAAGTCTGGTTTATAGCGCTCACTTAAACATCCAGTAACAAAAACTTTGTCTACATCTCCTTCTTCCTTTTTGTGCATATACTCTAAAATAGTATTTACACTCTCTTCTTTTGCGTTATTAATAAAACCACAAGTATTAATAACAACAATATTTCCTTCTTCTTCATGTACAACCTCTTTCCCACTGGCTTTTAGCTGCCCCATTAACACCTCGCTATCGTAAACATTTTTACTACAGCCTAGTGTTATTACATTGATTTTGTTCTTTTTAAGTGACTTTGTACGCATATCTCGATTTTGGACTGCAAAGATACAATCTAAAACACAATCTAGTTATAATTTGCAGGAGGAATTCGTTTTTTTGACGCCTGTTCATAGTTTATTCCCCAACTTAATAATTGTTTTTCGGCTAAAGGTTTTGCTATAAACGTTAGTCCTTTTGGTTCTCCATCTCCTGTATACCCCATTGGTATTACTATTGCAGGGTATTCCGCAACTGCTGCATAAGCCGCATGATAATTATTTACGGATAATACACCATCTAGTTTATGGGTATGCATTGGCACATTAAAAAACTGTTTTCCATTTGTTTTAAGTATCTGTTTTATATTTTTAAATTCATCGTCAGTACTTTTGTCTGCTAATATCCCTCTAAATAATGCCTGTCCATACGGCATAATATGTATAGAGTCTTTAGTATTGAAAGCAATAACATCTTTAACGTTTTTAACAGGAGTAGATGGATTACCATATTGTCTTAAATATGTTGGTAAATCTTTTTTCATATCTAGATTAAGTAACCTTAAAAAATCTGGTAAATTAACATTTTCTGCATAAAACTCTACTATAACAGCTCCTTCTAATTTTAATGTATTGATAGCATTTACATATAACGTATCTTCCATTAAACTTTTAAATGCTCCAAATCGTTTTCCTTTTAAACTTTCTTTTTTATTTAAATTGTTATAATAATAACTAGTTCCCCATTTAATATTCATAGATTTAGAATCTTTAGAGTCGTGCCCAAATATAGCATCTAATACAATAGCATTATCTGTAACGTTTTTTGTCATAGGCCCTGCAGTATCCAATGTTTCAGAAATAGGTATAATACCACTTCTACTTACTAAACCAATTGTTGGTTTTAATCCAACAACAGAGTTTTGACTTGCTGGGGACAATATTGAACCTGCAGTTTCGCTTCCTACCGCAGCTACACAAAAATTGGCAGCTACTGCCACTCCACTTCCAGAACTAGACCCACCAGTATCTATTGTTCTACGTCCATAAGGATTTAATGTTTGCCCTCCAATTGCACTATAACCACTAGGGCATTCGCCACAAAAGAAATAAGCCCACTCACTTAAATTTGCTTTTCCTAAAATTAAAGCTCCTTTTGTTTTTAATTGCTCTACAATAAAAGCATCTGCTGTAGCATTACCTTGTAATGCTACAGCACCTGCCGTTGTAGACATATATTGGGCATTTATATTATCTTTTAAAAGTATTGGCATCCCATAAATTGGGTGTACATATCCTTCTTTTTTAAATTCTTTATCATGAAGTTTAGCTTGTTCTATTACCTTTGGATTTAATGCTATTACAGAGTTTAATGATAAGTTATTCTCTCTATCAAATAATCGTATGCGATATAAATAAAACTTTACTAACTTTTCATAGCTTAAACTCCCTTCTTTAATATGGTTTTGTATTGTAGGAATATCTTGCTCTATTATTAATGATTTTAGGGCATTGTAATCTGCTTCTAAAAAGTCATTCATTTGAGTTTCTAAAACATTCCAAATCTCTTGATTACTTATAAATTTAGAATCTAAAACTTTAAATTCTGTTATATCTTTTGCAGAAACAGCACTTATATCGGCAGTGCTTTTTATTGACTCTTTTTCAAGTTCTTTTATTTCTTTTTTACAAGAACAAAAGATAAAAAGTATTAAAAATAAAGGTAATATTCTCATTATGTTGTATTTTCATTAAAAATACGAAACTAATTATTTAAGTGTTATACTATCCTTTTAAAACTACTTTCAATTAAACCTTTTATATATTTTTTAGTCCTACTCTAAACTTTAATATATGAAAATGAATAGTTTATTTTTCCTTAACCTAATTGTTATTATCATATTAAGTTGCAACTCGAAAACTGTAGATTCTCCCAATGCAAATAACAACCTCATTGAACAGTCTTTATATTTTCCTTCTATAAATTCAAATAACTAGGAAACCATACCTATTGAAAGTTTAGGATGGAATACCTCTAACTTAGAGCAGCTTTTAAGCTTTATAGAAGAAAAACATACTAAAGCTTTTATTATCTTAAAAGATGGTAAAATTGCTATTGAGTGGTATGGCAATGGTGCTAATGAAAATTCTAATTTACCGTGGAACTCGGCAGGAAAAACGTTATCTGCTTTTACCATGGGTATAGCACAACAACAAGGCTTTTTAAATATTAATTCCTCATCATTAATTATTTAGGTGGAAACTGGTCTAGTTTAACAGATAGTCAAGCTCAAAGCATAACTATAAAACAGCATTTAACAATGACTACTGGTTTAGATTACACTGTTACTAATTTAAATTGTTATGATATTGATTGCCTGCTTTTTTTAAATAAACCTAATACATCATGGTATTATCATAATGCACCATATACACTAACGCAAAGTATTATAGAAAATGCTACTAGCTTAAACTTTAGCTCTTATTTTGATAATCACTTAAATAGGAATGCAAGGAGCTTAGTTTTCGATAGGTTATAATAACATTTTCTTTAGTAATGCAAGAAGTATGGCACGCTTTGGGCTTTTAAACTTAAATAGTGGTACTTGGAATTCTACTCCTATTTTAAGCGATTTAAATTATTTTACAGAAATGACTTCTTCTTCGCAAAGTTTAAACAAAGCCTACGGGTATTTTTGGTGGCTTAACGGCAAGGAAAGTTATAAGCTTCCAGGAACTACATTAGAGTTTCCTGGCAAATTAATACCTAATACGCCTGATGACTTATTTGCTGGTTTAGGAAAAAATGATCAAAAGCTTTATGTTATCCCGAGTAAAAGCCTTGTAATTATTAGAATGGGAGACCATAGTGGTTCCTCATTATTAGGGCCTAGTGGTTTTGATAATGATCTTTGGGAAAAAATCAATTTAGTTATTAATTAATTACGGTCTAGAAATGGTACAACTATACCTTTCTCTAAATAGTTTTTCAATCCATTTAACAACATAGCCCAACAAAACGAGCTATGCCTGTAATGGTGATTATTTTTTAACCAGTCTTTATGCGCAAAGTCTAATTGGGTACCATTTTCCACCTCTTCTAAATGAGAACTAAATGTTGTATCGTTCCAATCTGAGTCTGATTTAGTCATTGTTACACAAAATATTTCATTTCCTTTAACCTCAGGTACTTTTCCGTACCAATCGTATTGATTTGTAAAGTGCAAATTATATTCTGATTTAATACTGGTTTTCCTGACGCTTTTAAAGTCCACCAATTATTTAAGTGATTGCATTAAAAACTTCTTCTTTTATTACTCTAATAACTAAGCTGTGGTATATATTGTGTGACATAATATAAAGCTACTAAATTATCATATACTCTATTGATAATTATTTACTAATAAATATTAGTATAGTTAGTTTAAAAGCAAAAAACCATAAAGCTTTTAAATTCTTTATGGTTTTTTGCTTTTTAGTATAGATTACTATATAAAGTGCTTTTACTTAAAAAAAGAATCCACAAATTCGTATTTATTAAAGACTTGTAAATCTTCTATACCTTCTCCTACTCCAATATATTTTACTGGTATTTTAAACTGGTCGCTTATTCCTATTACTACTCCTCCTTTTGCGGTTCCATCCAGTTTTGTTACTGCCAAAGAGGTTACTTCTGTGGCTGCTGTAAATTGTTTAGCTTGCTCGAATGCATTTTGCCCAGTAGATCCATCTAATACTAATAATACATCATGCGGTGCATCTCCAACTACTTTTTGCATTACACGTTTTACCTTGGTTAACTCGTTCATTAAGTTAATTTTATTATGTAAACGCCCTGCTGTATCTATTATAATAACATCTGCGTCTTGAGAGACTCCAGATTCTAAAGCATCGAAAGCTACACTTGCTGGATCACTTCCCATTTCTTGGCGCACCATAGGGACATCCACTCTATCTGCCCATACTTGTAATTGATCTATAGCTGCAGCTCTAAACGTATCGGCTGCTCCTAGTACTACTTTTAATCCTTGCTTTTTAAATTGGTAAGCCAGTTTTCCTATTGTAGTGGTTTTTCCTACTCCATTTACTCCTACAACCATTAACACGTAAGGTGTCTTTGTTCCGTCTGCCTGTTTTGGTAGTGTAGGTACTACATAATCTGTTTCTTCTCCTGTATTTGTTTCAGAAAGTAATCCTGCAATCTCTTCACGTAGAATTCTATTTAATTCGTCTGTTCCAAGATATTTATCTTTAGCGACACGTGCTTCAATTCTTTCAATTACCTTTAGTGTTGTATTTACACCAACATCACTAGATACCAATACTTCCTCTAGGTTATCTAAAACATCATCATCTACTTTAGATTTTCCTGCAACGACTTTACTTAGTTTCCCTAAAAAACTAGTATTCGTTTTTTCTAGACCTTTATCTAATGTTTGTTTTTTCTCTGAAGAAAATATTTTTTTAAAAAAGCTCATTTTTTTGCTTGTGGTTTTAATAATATATTTTAATTATTAGTAAAATACATTTTATTATCTAAATGTGCGTTAGGGATTGAACAACTTGTTTGAGCTCTTTTTATTAAAAAAAGCGAGTTGTGAAAGCCCGGCCCAAAGGGTAACGCCCAAACATTTAACAGCAATAGTTAAGCCTAAAAGGGAGAACTGAAATATTGTCATTAAATTTAGCCATAAAGAAAAGAATATTTTTTAAATATGTTTAATCGTTTTATAAAAAAGATTTTAGCTTTTCTAGCTACTACTAATTGATAGATACAGAAAAAGCCGCTTTCTAAATGAAAGCAGCTTTATATATTGTGTAGAAAGTAATACTATTTCTTTTTTAAGAAATCGTTTACTAAATCTGGTGCCATAATTGATTCAACAAACATGTAAGCTCCAGTTTTAGGAGATTTAACCATTTTTATTGCTTTAGATAAACGCTTTGAACCTGTTTGTAACGATGCTACTGATTTCTTTGCCATAATACTATATATTTGATATTATCACTAATGTGACAATCTCTAATTACTTAATTTCTTTGTGAACGGTCATTTTCTTTAAGATTGGATTAAATTTCTTTATTTCCATTCTGTCCGGAGTATTCTTTTTATTTTTCGTTGTAATATAACGAGAAGTACCTGGCTGTCCCGATGCTTTGTGCTCTGTGCACTCTAATATTACTTGTATTCTGTTTCCTTTCTTTGCCATGTCTTTATTTCTTTAAGCGCGTATTGGCTATTATTTTAAAAATCCTTTAGATTTAGCGTCTTTAATTGCTGCAGCGATACCAATCTTATTGATCGTCTTTAAAGCTGATGTAGATACTTTTAAAGTTACCCATTTGTCTTCCTCAGCAATGAAGAAACGCTTTTTAATTAAGTTCACGTTGAATTTACGCTTCGTTCTATTCTTAGCGTGAGATACGTTGTTTCCAACCATTGCTACCTTCCCTGTAAGTTCACAAACTCTTGACATTACTTCTACTTTAAATGTTATTAAAAATCGAGGTGCAAATATATGAAATCTTTAAGTTATGACAATCAATTTTTTATCAATTTTTAAAAATTTCTTTTTGAAGTGTCTCTAAAGCCTTGTTTACCGCTTTATTTATAACCTTAACGCGATGATTTCCTAATTCGAATTTATGAGAAATAACCTTGTTTTTTGTTGCTAAAGCTATAAATACGGTACCTACTTCTGCGTCTGAATCTCCTTTTTCGGGTCCTGCATTACCTGTTGTTGCAATTGCAAAATCCGATTTATAGAGTGTTCTTACATTTTTAGCCATAGCTTCTGCTACTTGCGTACTAACAACAGAATGTGTTTTTATAATATCTTCTGGTACTCCTAGTACATCAATTTTAGATTGGGTTGCATAAGCTACTAACCCTCCTTTAAAAAATGTAGATGCTCCTGAGTTTGCTGTAAATAACTCTGCTATTTTTCCTCCTGTACAACTTTCTGCAGTTGCTAATGTTAAATTTCTCTTGGTTAATTCTTTTCCTAATATAACTTCTAAGGTTTGATTTCTATCTTCGAAACCTACAAAAACATCTTGTATTATAGGTAAAACCGCTTCTATTTGTTGCTCTACTTCTGTATTAATCTTTGCTTCATCATATCCTTTCGCAGATAGTCTCAATCTAACTTTACCTAAGTTTGGCAAATATGCTAACTTTATATAGTCTGGTAAACCATCTTCCCAATCACTAATACGTTCAGCTAAGACGCTTTCACCTAAACCATAGGTTAACAAAGTTTTGTGTAATATATATGGGCGTTTATATTTTACTTTTAATTTAGGTAAAACAGCATCTTCCATTAATTTTTTCATTTCGAAAGGCACTCCTGGCATAGATATAAATACTTTATTGTTTTTTTCGATCCACATTCCAGGTGCACTTCCTACAGTATTCATTAATGCTGTAGACTTACTAGGTATTAAGGCTTGATCTTTATTAACTTGTTGTAAAGGCTTCTTTATATAAGTTTCCCATAACCATTCTATATTTTTTAAGACAGCTTCATCTCTAACCAAAGTATCATTAAAATATTCTGCTATAGTATGTTTGGTTATGTCGTCTTTAGTTGGCCCTAACCCTCCAGTTATAATAATAATATCTGCATTAGCTTCAGCTTCTTCTAAGGCTTTTAAAATATGTGTCTTTTCGTCTTGTATAGATGTTATTTGATATACAGAAACCCCTATATCATTAAGTGCCTTACCTATGTATGCTGAATTTGTATCTACTATTTGTCCAATGAGAATCTCATCGCCAATAGTAATTATTTCTGCTTGCATTATTATATGTTAAAATCAGATTTTAATTCTTCAGAAGCGTGAGTGATTGCATTTAACACAGTATTTAACTGTTCTGTAACATCTTCTCCTGTCTTTTCAAATTTCCCCCAATCTTGCACTTCTATTAATAAATCTAGAACACCTAATTCAAACATATCTATTGTAGGTTTCATTTTATGTGCAGTTTGGTAGGTTGCCAGAAAGTTTTTATCTGTTACTGCTTGTTTTAGTATTTCTGCATCGGCAGGAACTTCTTCTAAAAAAGTTTGCGCTAATGCTAAGATAAAATCTGCATCGTTATCTGCTAGTTCTCTTAATCGGTGTAGTTTGTAGTGTTGTTCCATTATTTTACTGTAATCGAAAATAATTCTTTATTCTCGATATATCCTTTTAGTTTATCATTGGGGCACACCTTGCCAACTCCAGCTGGTGTTCCTGTAAAGATAATATCTCCAATCTTTAAAGTAAAATATTTTGACACATATTCGATTAACTCATCAATTTTCCATAACATTAAACTTGTATTTCCTTGTTGCACAGCGACATCATTTTTCTCTATTGAAAAATTAATATTATTAATATCTTCAAAATCACTTTTAGGTAACCATTTCCCAATCACAGCAGCCCCATCAAAGGCTTTTGCTTTTTCCCATGGCAATCCTTTTTCTTTTAATTGCCTTTGCAAATCTCTTGCTGTAAAGTCTATACCTAGACCAATTTCATTATAATATTTATGAGCGAATTTTTTATCTATATACTTACCAACCCTGTTTATTTTCACTAATACTTCAACTTCATGATGTACATCATTAGAGAATTCAGGAATGAAAAACGGTTGTTTTTTTAATAGTATAGCCGTATCTGGCTTTAAAAACACAACAGGATCTGTTGGTTTTTCATTTTCTAATTCTTTAATGTGTTCGGTGTAATTTCTACCTATACATATTAACTTCATATTATAGCTTATTATTAAATGCTCTTAATTTTATACTTGTTAATACTTTTTTTGTGTATAGTGGAAAATCTGCATTTAATAACCACCCAAAATACCCTGGCTCTTTATCCAAAACATCTACAACACGTTTGCCTTTATGTTTTCCAAAAGAGAAACACTCTTCTCCTTCTTTATTAAAACTTATAAATCCTGCAAAATCTGCAAACTTTTTATGAGAACTAAATTCTGCTAGAAATTTAGCATCATTTTCCACCTCATCATAACGTTCTATTTGTGCTTTTAATACTTCGTATGTTGCAAGAGTATCAGCCTCAGCTGTATGCGCATTTTCTAAATCTTTATCGCAATAAAATTTATAAGCTGCTCCTAACGTTCTTTTTTCCATTTTATGAAAAATAGTTTGCACATCTATAGCTACACGGCTTTTCATATCGAAATCTAGACCTGCCCGTAACATTTCTTCAGCTAACAAAGGAATGTCAAATCTATTTGAATTAAACCCAGCTAAATCTGAATCTTTAATCATAGAGTTTATTTCTTTAGATAGCTCTTTAAATGTTGGTTCGTTAGCCACTCTTTCATCTGTAACACCATGTATTAAAGAGACTTCTTCTGGTATAGGCATTTCTGGATTTACCAACCATGTTTTACTTTCTTTATTACCATTTGGGTATACCTTTAATATAGATATTTCTACAACTCTGTCTTTAGATATGTTAATTCCTGTAGTTTCTAAATCGAAAAAGCAAACGGGTTTCCTTAAGTTTAATTCCATATAATTAAAGTATGTGTTCTGCAAATATAATTCTATTATGTCATTTTCACTTTTAAAAATAACACATTTTAAAAAGTTACTTTATAGCTATAGATGTACAAATTATATTCTCAAAAAAAGTAGATTTTAAAAAAAATATTGCTCAAAAACACTCTATATTTGTGTTTAATTTTCTTTTAAGTTTTTAAAATATCAACCTTTCCTGTTAGCTCTTCTACACTTTCTGCAGATGCCCTAAAGTTATTTGCAATAGATAATTATAATTTAAGCAAACACTCTATTTAGAACAGGGATAAACCACACTTATTTTATCTTAGATAATACTACAAAATATGTATTAAGAGTATATTGTTATAACTGGAAAAGTAAAACAGAAATACATGAAGAATTAAAGCTTCTCAATGTATTAAAAGAAAATAACATAAGTACTTCTTTCCCTATTACAAACACTAATGGACAATTTTTAAATATTATAAATGCACCTGAAGGGAAAAGATATGCTGTTTTATTCTCTTTTGCTGAAGGTGAGAAGGTACGTTTTATTGATACAGAAACTTGTTTCTCAATTGGTAAAATCATGGCTTCTATTCATAAAAACACAATAAACAAAACAATAAATAGAGTAGATTATACTAGTGATATTTGAGTAAAACAACCTTATGAAGAAGCTAAATATTTTTTTTCAGAATCATTAGAGTCAATGCAATACCTTAAAGAAGAAAGCATTCGCATTAGTAAAGTTTTTGAAACATTAAATGAAACTAGTTTTAAAAAAGGGATTATACATACAGACTTATGGTATGATAATATGAATATTACTGAAAGTAAAAATATTACCTTTTTCGATTTCGATTTCTGTGGTAATGGTTTATTAATATTAGACGTTGCATATTTCTGTAAACAATTATTTCATATAGAAACTAATAAAGGCGATTACGAATTAAAGTTCAAAAACTTTATTGATGGATATAAAAGCATTAGACCTCTTACTAATGAAGAGTTAGCTTTTATACCAGATGCAGGGGTAGCTATTTGGATGTTTTATTTAGGCGTACAAGCCAGACGCTTTGATTGATCTAACATCTTTTTAACTAAAAACTACCTAAGCTTTTTTGTTGGAAAAATTAAATCATGGACAGCTTATTATAATCAAAAAAGTATTTAGTACATAATTGATTAACCTACACAACTGAGAAACATATAAAAAACAGGTATTAATACCTATATAAGCCATTATATCTATTATTAATTTTAGCACTCGAAATTACGTCCCTACACATTAGCCCCATAACCTATTAACTTATATAAATTATGTGTACAAGAGTATTCAACAACAAAAATGAAAAGTGTCTAACGACTTCTCGAAACATGGATTGGAGAACACAACTCCCAACAAGTATCTTTTCATTTCAAAGTGGACTTACAAAATTTGCATTAGACGACGAACAAGCAAAAACATTATCTAACTGGCACTGGGTTTCAAAATACCCAAGCGTAGTTACAATGGTTGGAAATAAAGAGTATGGATTTGCATCATCAGATGGTATTAACTCAAAAGGTTTAGTCGCTAATGTTTTATATGCCAAGGGTACAAAATATAAATTATCAGAGCAAAAAGAATATAATAACTTAAGTGTTTTAAGATGGGTACAATATGTATTAGATAATTTTGAAACTGCTAAAAAAGTTAAAGAAGCATTTGAAAAAAATGAAATACAACTTGTAGACACTAAAGTTCCTGGAAGTACTTCTGACGCTTCTCTTCACCTTTCTGTTTCTGATGAAAAAGGGCACTCTTTAATTATTGAAGTATATAATGGAAAGTATCATATCCATTATGATAAAAAGTATAATGTAATGACCAACGAGCCAAATTTTAATATTCAACTTAAGCTTAACGACTATTGGCTATGGCAATGGAGCGATAAAAACGAATTTCCAAGTCATACTATTCCCGGAGGACCATTTCCATCTGATCGATTTGAAAGAGCTTCTTACTATTACCGTCAATTAGAAGAACCTAAAAACGCTGAAGAATCTCTTGCTCAATCTAAGTCTGTTGTTGCAAATGCATCAGTTCCAATAGGAATGACAGGCTTTAGTGACGATCACCCAAACATAGCTCCAACACTTTGGTCTACACTTTCCGATCATAACAATTTAAAATACTATTTCTGTAACGCAAGAACTCCAAATGTTATATGGGTGGACATGAAAAAAGACATGTCTAATAATGACGTTACTAAATTGGATCTTGTCATTCAAAATGGTAGTTCTTTTATCAATGAAAATTACAATGGCTGCATAAATAACGATCTAAAACCTACAGAGGATCCTTATGCTGCAGTAACAGAAATAGCTTAAAGTCAACCTACTATATCCTTATAAATAGTAAAAGCCACTTAAAATTAAGTGGCCTTTATTTTTTATTATAATATTTTCTGTTCTAACAGAAATAAATAAATTACAATTCTCTATTACTATCCCAAGCCTCTAAATAATCTTTAACAGCTTTTACAAATTGTCCTCCAAGTGCTCCATTTACAACTCTATGATCGTAAGAGTGAGACATAAACATTTTGTAACGGATACCTATAAAATCACCTTCAGGTGTTTCTATTACTGCTGGTACTTTACGTATTGCTCCCAATGCTAAAATACCTACTTGTGGTTGATTTATTATAGGTGTTCCCATAATACTACCAAAAGTACCTACGTTAGTTACAGTATATGTTCCTCCTTGAATATCGTCTGGTTTTAATTTGTTTTGACGTGCTCTATTTGCTAAATCATTAACCTGTTTTGTCATACCTACTAAATTAAGTTGATCAGCATTTTTTATAACAGGAACAATTAAATTTCCATCTGGTAAGGCAGCAGCCATACCTAGATTAATATTTTTCTTTTTAATAATTGTATTTCCTTGTAAAGAAATATTCATCATAGGGAAATCACGTAATGCTTTTGCTACAGCTTCCATAAATATTGGAGTAAACGTTAAGTTCTCTCCTTCTCGCTTTGCAAAATCTGCTTTTACTTTCTTTCTCCAATTCCAGATTTTAGTTACATCCGCTTCTATAAAGCTTTGTACGTGTGCACTTGTTTGCACAGATTCTACCATATGATGAGCAATTAGTTTGCCCATTCTGGTCATTTCTATAATTTCGTCTTCCCCACTAGCAATAACTGGAGTTGTTTCCGTTTTTGTTTGTTTTGGCGCAACTGGTTTGGCTGGAGTAACTGGTGCAACAGATTGTGCAACTGGTTGACTTCCTCTATTTTTTAAGTACGCTAACATGTCTGCTTTAGTTACACGACCATCTTTCCCCGTTCCAGGAATAGCATCCAATTCTGCTTGAGCTATACTTTCTTGCTTCGCCATATTTTTTACTAATGGCGAGTAAAAACGATCTCCGCTAGATACAACAGCTGCAACAGTTTCTTTAGCAATACTTACTGCTTTTTCTACTTCCTTAACAGCAGCTACTGGAGCAACCTCTGTTTTAGGAGCTTCAACTGGAGCACTACCTTCTCCCTCGGTCTCTATTACAGCAATGGTTTGTCCTACTTGTACAACATCGTCTACATTAAATAGTATTTCAACTAAAACACCATCTACTTCACTTGGTACTTCACTATCTACTTTATCAGTAGCAATCTCTAAGACTGCTTCATCTGCTTCTATAGTTTCTCCAACTTCTTTTAGCCAAGAGGTAATCGTTGCTTCTGCAACGCTCTCTCCCATTTTCGGTAATTTAAGTTCAAATCTTGCCATATTAATAATCTAAAGCTGTTTTTTTTATTTCAGATTGCAAAATTACTAAAAAATAGCTTATTTCTTTAACTATTCAATACAATTTTGAGTTTCTCAATTTTAATAAAATGATTCTTAAAAGGTTATCACTTCTCCTCTACTTTTAGAAGAATGACTTCCAAGGATAAAATTACTATTTTTTGGAAGTATTTTAAATGTAATCCCTTTGTTTTTTTCTATTACAATCATTTTCTCTATAATACTCTTAAAACTAATATCTTTAGCATTAAAAACTACTTGAGTATTTTCTATCACTGGAGTTTCTATATCATCTAGTCTTATTGGCTTAACCAATTTAGCTATTAACTTTTCTTGATTTACTTTTGAAATAAAAATATGCTGTTTTACTTCTGGTTTTCCTGCAACAGTATTACTCTTTATAAAACGTGCAGATTGTATTCCTAACCAAACCAAACTATCAAATAATATATTACTTTTAAAATGTTTTCTATAAAAAATCTGCATTGCTCCATAAAACCGCTTAGCGTATGCTTTATCTTTTAAAGTACTCTCTCCTTTATAATGAATTACAGTTGTTTTCCCATAATAGTAATTAGTATAACCAGATTTAAGTATTTTATAAGATAAATCTATGTCTTCTCCATACATAAAATAATCTTCATCTAACCCATTTACCTCTTCATAAATACTTTTTTTAATGAGCATAAATGCCCCAACAAAAACATCTACTTTACCAATATCTTCTTTATCAAGGTTATTATTATAATACTTCTTGTCGTTTCCTAATATTTTTTTTATTGCTATACTTGGTGTAGGTATGTTACGTTTACTTTCAGGTAAAAAACAACCATTGCCATCAATCAATTTACAACCTACAATACCAGTATTTTGTTTAGTATCTGCATAGTTTAATACTTGTATAAAAGTATCTTCTGCAACTACTGTATCTGGATTTAGAATACATAAGTATTCTCCTTTTGCTTCTGCTACACCTAAATTATTACCTTTTGAAAATCCCGAATTCTCCTTATTTTCAATAAGTTTTACGTTCGGAAATTTTATTTTCACCATTTCACAACTCCCATCTTTAGAGTTATTATCTACAACTATAATCTCGGCATTTAAGCCAACTAAAGCTGCTTCTACGCTTTGCAAGCACAACTCTAAAAAGTAGTGTACATTATAATTAAGTATGATTACTGAAAGTTTCAAAAAATAGGTTTAATGTTTTAAAGAAGATTCAAACGGGATACGGTTTAAAATACTTCTACCTAAAGTAATCTCATCTGCATATTCCAATTCATCTCCAACCGAAATCCCTCTCGCTATTGTAGAGGTTTCTACACCCAACCCTTGTATTTGTTTATAAATATAAAAATTTGTGGTATCTCCTTCCATTGTAGGACTTAAAGCAAAAATTAGCTCTTTTACATTACCAGATTTTACTTTTTCTACTAAACTAGTTATATTTAAATCATGAGGCCCAATACCATCTATAGGAGATATTTTACCTCCTAATACATGATATAATCCTTTATGAGATGCAGTATTCTCTATAGCCATAACATCTCTAATATCTTCTACTACACATATAATCTCTTTTTTACGTATAGGATTAGCGCAAATTTCACAAACCTCAACATCACTAAGATTATAACACGATTTACAGAATTTTAAATCGTTACGCATAAGTTGTAATGCGCTAGCTAATGCTGTAGTTTGCTCTTTTGGTTGACGCAATAAATGCAGTACTAAGCGTAAAGCTGTACGTTTACCTATACCTGGTAATTGAGAGACTTCATTTACAGCATTTGATAATAATTTCGATGAAAATTCCATAATTGCGAAATTACAATTTTTTAAGCATTTCTATTGAGTAAAAAAGCCCAAAACTAGAATCTAGTTTTGGGCTTAATTTTATGATTATAATATTAAAATAATTACATATTACTCTATAATTATTTTCTTTGTAATTAATCCTTCTACAGTATTTACACTTACAAAGTATAACCCAGCTGCATAATTAGAAGTATTTATTTTTAAATTATTAGTTAAATCTTTATTTCTAGTATAATACACTAATTTACCTAACGTATTATATATTTTAATAGCTACATTCTCCTTTTTATCCCATGATAAATTAATAGCATTAGTTGCTGGATTTGGATATATCGTTATGGTATTCAATGCTGTTACTTCGTCCACACTTAACCCTGGTTCATACAAGTTTGTTCTCCATAATCCACGTCCATATGTTCCCGCATATAATTTATTATTTGCTGTATTTATTTCTAATTCACTAACTTCTACATTTGGAAGGTTGTTACTAAACGATTGCCAGTCTGCAAGCTCATCTGTAGTTTCTATATAAAATACTCCGTAGTTCATCCCTACATACAATCCTTCTTGTAAATAATCTGACCATACTAAAGCTAAAGAATTAAAATCTGGTAAGTTTTTTAAATATGAGGTCCATGTAGTTCCTCCATCTGTACTTACGTATACTTTTTCATCTCCTGTTGTTGCTATTGCTACTTTATTTTCATCAGTTGGATGAATTGCTATTGAATTAATACTGCCCGTAAAACCAGTTATAGTTCCCCAATCTGTAGCTCCTCCATTGGTAGTTTTATATAAATTACTTCCAATAGCAGCATACATTATATTATTATTTGATGGTGCAATTTTTAGATGATTAAGATTAGTAGGGTTAGCTCCAGGAATAAACACTTGAGATATAGCTGTCCAATTATTACCTCCATTTGTGGATTTATATACTTGATCGTAACCTGAGTATATTGTATTTTGCACTGTAGGATCTTGCTCAAAAGGAGTTATCCAATTTCCCGATTTCCCATCTGGTGACGGCAACCCAAATCTACTTTGCCCTTGATCTGTAGATTTATTAAGTGATCCAAATTGAACAGTACCGTATAAAATGTTTCTGTTATTTTTATCTACAAAAGTTTCCATCCCATCTGCTCCCAACCAATCGTTCCAATTTCCTGTATCGTTATATACAGAAGTACCATTATCTTGAGAACCTCCAGTTACTACTTCAGGATCTGTTTGACTTACTCCTATTTTATAAAACTGCCTAATTCCTAAACCATTAGTAAGGTCTCTATAATAATTACTATTAACAACTAATGGGTTATCGGCAACAAATATTCCTCCATCACTTCCTACATATAATTTATCTCCTACATATTCTAGAATATCTATATCTGCATGGCAATATCCTATATTTTCATTTGCAGCATTTCCAGGTACCCACTGAGATGTTATATTAAAACTTACCCCTCCATTTGTAGATCTCCAAGATAACACCCCGGCTATATGCACATCATTTACATTATTAGGATTTACTGCAATGTCCATATCTCTGGGAGCTTGTCCGCTTGTATCACTTGCTGTAGAGCTATAACCAAAATAATTATTAGTTCCGTGATCTAACTTTACAAAAGTTTCTCCACTATCTTCAGATTTGTAAAAAGCTCCAAAAACACTATTAGATGCCTCTAAAATATAAACTACGTTATCATTATCGGCAGAAACTCCCATCATTTTTGGCCCACTACTTATAGGGGAATTAGAATTAGATTCAAATCCATTTTCAAAAATCACTCCTAACGTAGGATCCTCGATACTGACATCATCCAAAGTTAAGCCTCTTCCATAGTTAGATTTCCCTTCGAAAGCTATATAATATTCTGCTGAAGGATTTGGTAAATTAATTATAACATCTTCCCAAGCATTCTTTTCTGCTGTATAATTTGCTAATTCTGTCCAAGCTCCAGCTGCAGACGTTTTATAAACAATTTTTAATTCGTCTATATCTCCTTCCCAATTAACATTAGTGTAAGAAAATTTAAGTTGTGGATTTGTAGCTCCTGTTAAGTCTTGAACTGGCACTATTAATCGTGTTACTGGATGGCTAAAATTACCAATATAAAAGATTCCTAAATTGTTTCCTGTTTTGGCAGTAACTGTTCCATTTTGATTTGCTCCCGCTGCTTGCCAGTTTGTCGTACCAGACACATACTCTTGTGTGTAAATATTTAATGGATCGTCTGTTGTAAATGTAACACCTCCATCACTAGATTTAAAAAATTTATTTCCAGTAGCATAAATTGTATTATATGTTCCTGGCTTAAACTCAACATCATATCCATTCGTAGCTAAAGGGTGTATAATACTCCAGTTAACTCCAGAATCTGTAGACTTATAAATCCCTCCTCCTTGAACACTACAATACATTTTAGTAGCATCAGTTGGATCTATTAAAATTTTATTTACACTTCCATCTCCAGTATCCCCTAATAGATTCCATGTGCTTCCAGAATCTGTAGAACTAAAAATAGTCCCTTCAGACGATCCCCAGAAATAGTTAGTATTATCTAGCGGATTTATGGTTAAGGCAGATACTCTTAGATTAGATAAATTATCTGTTAACACTGTCCAAGTAGCTCCTCCATCTATTGTTCTCCATACTCCTCCCGAAGCACCTCCAACAATAATATGGTCTGTATTTGTGGTTTCTACACTTACAGACGTTACTCTTCCAACTCCGGGATTCCATCCACTCGTTGCATTCCAATATGTTGGTCCTAATTGTTCCCAAGCTCCTTCTGTTGTTCTTGCTAAACCACTTATATTACTATTTTTATTTTGATTATATTTTTCTAGTTCATTATAAAAAAAGTCTGCAGATTTAAGATATCCGTTTTCGTCCATATTTCTCAAGGCATTATATTCCCATCTTTTATACGGTTTATAGCCTTTACCTCTTTCTTTTCCAACTTTAGAAAAATGGGCTTCTGCTTTTACTTGAATTTCTTGTACAGTGTAAGTTCCTTTTGAAATCATTTCTCTGTAATCTTGCGACCAGACAATGGATACAAAAGAGAAAATGAAGAATAAATTGATAAAATGTTTCATTTAAAATAGTTTTGTTTTATAGTTTGAGGCGTCTTTTGATTCATACTTAATTATAACAAATAAAACAGTTTGTAATTAATTTACCCTAATTTCCATGAAATCATTTTCATAATGATTTCCTTCTCAAATCGTTTATATATGTTATCTAATATGTCTTTCATTAAAAAATGAAGTACAATTAGATTGTAAAAATACTATTTTAGCATTGAAAAATAAATAATACATGACACCATTATATATATTACTTCTAATAATCTCTTACTTTGGAGTTCTTATTTTAATTTCTTATTTCACTGGTAAAGAAGACTCTAACAAAGCTTTCTTTAAAGCGAATAAATCTGCTCCGTGGTATCTAGTTGCTTTTGGCATGATTGGAGCTTCACTCTCAGGAGTCACCTTTATATCTGTTCCAGGAGCCGTAGAGACTAAACAATTTGGTTATTTCCAGGTTGTTTTAGGATATTTTGTAGGCTATTTAGTTATAGCGTATGTATTACTTCCATTATATTATAGTTTAAATTTAACATCTATTTACACCTATTTAAAAGATAGATTTGGAATTATAAGCTATAAAACTGGATCTATTGCTTTTTTAATTTCTAGAACAATTGGTGCGGCTTTTCGTTTATTTTTAGTTGCTAAAGTACTACAGTTACTAGTCTTTGATCAATTCTCTATACCATTCCCTATTACGGTAATAATTACTATAGCTTTAATATGGTTGTATACCTTTAAAGGAGGTATGAAAACGATTATTTTCACAGACACTCTACAAACTTTATTTATGCTTATCTCTGTTGTTGTTGCTATTGTATTTTTAGCGCAAGCATTAGATTTAAATAGCATCTCTGAGGTTTACACAAATGTTAAAGAAAGCCCTATGAGTAAGGTCTTCTTTTTTGGAGATTCTAACGATCCACAATATTTCATTAAAAGTTTTCTTGCAGGTATATTTATTACTATTACTATGACCGGGCTAGACCAAGACATGATGCAAAAAAACCTAACCTGTAAGAACATAAAAGAGGCTCAAAAAAATATGGTATCTTTTAGTATCGTACTTATTTTTGTAAATCTACTGTTCTTAGCATTAGGACTTATGTTAACACAATATGCTATTAAAAATGGAATTACAGCGACAAAAGACGATTTATTTCCGACTATAGCCATGTTGCCAGAAATAGGCATTGTTACTTCTGCATTTTTCCTTCTTGGTTTAATAGCTGCTGCATACTCTAGTGCCGATTCTGCCTTAACGTCTTTAACAACCTCTTTTTGTATAGATATAGTTGAATTAGATAAAAAACCTGAACCAGAACAAAAATCAATTCGTAAACAAGTACATGTTTTATTTAGTATTATTCTTGTTATTGTTATTATTATATTTCATTATATTTTTACAGACGTTTCTGTTATTTGGGAATTATTTAAAGCTGCAGGATATACTTATGGTCCTTTATTAGGGTTATTTGCTTTTGGTATTTTAACTAAAAAACATATTAAAGATCAATGGGTGTGGATTATTGCTTTAATAGCTCCTATAATATCCTACTTTATGAATATGTTCTCTAAAGAACTTCTTTTTGGTTACGAGTTCGGGTTCGAAATATTAATAGTTAATGGTTTATTAACTTTTATTGGTCTTCTATTTATTTCTAAAAAAACAACAGTTAATATTGATTAGAAGATAACAACACTAGTGTACAAGCTATTTCAAATTCAATATTATTATCTTTTAATATTACATACAAAGCTAGGTTCTCTGTTCCTGGATTAAAAATAACGCGCTTAGGATTCAAGGACACAATATAATTGTAATAATCCTCTTGCCGTTTAGGGTTTAAATACAATGTTATAGTATCTATAGCTTTATATTTTTTTAATTCTGTATCTATCGTTACTCCTGCTTCTTCTCCTTTTCGTAACCCCAAAGCGACAACTTCATGATTATAATGAACTAACTTACGCAAAGCAATATTAGAGTACCGATTAGGTTTTAAAGAAGCTCCTAGCACCAATGTTTTTTTAGTCATATATGTTAAGTATTGTTAAAACTAGTAACAGAATAAAAAATTAGGCGTCTTAACTGTATTACTAAAATACATCAATCAATCATAAACACAATCAATCAAAATGAAAAAACTACTCATGTTATGTGCATTTCTAATAGCACTAACAATTCAAGCACAAACTTCAGTAAAAAAAGAGTTTCTAAAATCTGGAACTATTACTGGTAAAGTTTTAGACGCGACACTAAATGAACCCTTACCTTATGTTAGTATTGTTATAAAAAACACAAAAGGAGAAATATTAACAGGAGGCATTACAGACGACGATGGAAAATTTAAAATTGAATCTATTCCTGTTGGAAAACATAGTGTAAGCATTCAATATGTAGGTTATAAAACCGTAACATTAGAAGCTTCCATAGACAAAAAAAATACTAAAGTAGATTTAGGCATCATTAAAATTGAAGAAACTGCTACTGGATTAGACGAAGTTACCGTTGTTGCAGAAACCTCTACTATACAACAAAAGGTAGATAGAAAAGTAATAACTATTGGTAAAGATTTGGCTGCAACAGGAACTGCTTCCGAGTTAATGGTAGGTATCCCTTCTGTAAGCATAGACCAACAAACCGGAGACATTAGTCTTCGTGGTAACCAAAATGTTCGTGTTATGGTAGATGGAAAATTATCTAATATCCCTACTGCTCAATTATTAAGACAAATCCCTTCTACAGCAATTAAATCTATTGAATTAATAACGAATCCTTCAGCAAAATATAACCCAGAAGGTATGAGTGGTATTATAAACATTGTATTACACAAAAATACAATGATAGGTTTTAATGGAAACTTTAGTATAGGATTAGCTCACGAGGAACAAGCTAAATTTAACAGTGCTCTAGGTTTAAACTTTCGTAATGGAAAGTTTAATTTCTACGGAAATTACAGTAATAACATTTCAAAAAATCAAAATAGAGGTAATATATCTAGACCAGACAATAACTCAGAACAAGTATTTTCATTTTTAGATGATAGAAAATCACATCTGTATAAAATTGGAGTAGATTTTTATTTAAATGATAAAAACACTATTTCATTTTTTACAAATCAAAACATTTCAGACAACAGCACTTTAGGCTCTACTAAAGCATTCTTTTTCGACAATAGTGCTTTCAATCAAAGTCAGACATTTATATCTACTGACGAGAATAGTTCTTCTCAATACAATTTTGATTATAAATTAGACTTTGCAAAAGAAGGGCATAATATAGAATTAGAAGCAGATCATAACATTTTTGATAGTGAAAACCCTTTAAATTACAGATTTCAATTAGGAGATTCTAACGATTTTAGAGATATTAATACACCAGACAGAAAGCGTACCACCGTTAATTTAGATTATGTAAACCCACTATCTGAAACTACTAAATTAGAATTAGGGTTACAAGCTCGTTTATTTAATACAGAGATTGGTTATTCTTCTACAGGAGAATCACTTAATTCTTTTGGGATTTTAAGACCAACACCAAGTACAGATTTCGATTACACAAGAGACATCTATTCTGCATATGCTAGTTTTAGCAAAAAGTTTGAAAAATGGACTTATCAAATAGGTGCCAGATTAGAAAGTGTTAATGTAGATGCTATTGCTGTAGAAAGAGAAGTTAATTCTAACAACACCAATACAATAACGTTTAATAATGATTATTTTGAAGTGTATCCATCAGCCTTTTTCACTTATACGCCTTCTGAAAAAAACTCATATCAATTGAGCTATAGTCGTAGAGTAGACAGACCAGGTATTGGACAAGTAAACCCAATTAGAGAGTGGGCTACACCCTTGATTTCATCTTTTGGTAATATTAATTTAGAACCCCAATTTACAAACTCATTAGAAGTAAATTATACAAGACAGTTAAAGAAAGGAAGCGTTACAGCAGGAGTTTTCTATCGCTTAATATCTGACGAAATAAACAGAGCTTTATTTGTAGACAGAACAGATGTTAACTCAGGGAGGTTAATTTTAACGCATGACAATTTTGATGATACTTCGGCTTACGGTTTTGAATTATCTAGTAATTACCAACCTACATCTTGGTGGAGTATTAATGGAAGCTTCGATTTATACTCACAAAAACAAAAAGGAATTTCCGAACGTTTAAATGCACCTATAGAAACTGCCACAGTTAATGATATCATTACAGATGTTTCTGAAGTAAATAACCTTGCTTGGAATTTTAGAATGTTCAATAATTTTAGAGCCACTAAAACATTATCATTTACTGCTTTTGGTTTTTACAGAGGAAAAAATAAAACCTTACAATTTGATTTAGAACCAATGTATTTTGTTAACCTAGGAGCTCGTTTAAGTTTTGCTCAAGGTAAAGGCTCATTTAGTTTAAATTACAATGATATTTTCGATACAATGGAATTTGCTTTCAATGGTACGAGACCATTTAGACAAGTTGGTGGATTTAATTGGGAAAGTAACACGATTCAAGGAAGTTTAACTTACCGTTTTGGGGGCGGAAAATATAGAGCTAAATCTCGTAAAAATAGAGATAACAACGAAAAATCTGGAGGTGGATTTCTTTAAAATATAATAGTCGCTATTATTTTTCATAGCAAAAAATTTACTTGCAGACCTATTTAATAGCCAACATAATAGTTGATGGTTAGTGTTATATCTGGTTATTAAATTTAGAAAGCCCAAAGCTGTACACTTTGGGCTTTTGTTTTTATAATAGATGAAACAAACATTTTAGTTCTTTAATAAACCCATATATTTTAGCTAGTTTAGCTTTTACCAGATATAATAGTTATAATTTGATAAAACATAACATGGCGAAAAATATTAAAACACTAGTTTTATTAATTGTTTTTTTACTTTTAATACTTCTTATTTTCTATAACTCATTCTTTTTTGACTTTGATAAAATTGACCACTACCGAGTTACAGAAATGCTACCTTTAGACAAAGAAAATAATTCTATAGAGGTAGAAAACAAAGAGATATTATCTGAAATAGTATACAAAAAAACACCTAAAAAACTAAACGGTGTTAGTTTTATAAACAACTTAAATAAAATAACTACAAAAAAACAAGAAATCCCAGCTTCTGATTTTAATGACATAAAAGAAATTTTTAAAGAACAATCTTGTTCTAATACAATTGCAATGTCTTGTATATCTGTCTACAGAGATATTTTAGTTTTCTATAAAAGAAATAAAATTATAGGAATTGCTAAAATCTGTTTCAATTGTAAAGACCACCATATAATCGGGACAACTTCTAACACCTCTAATTTTGGACAATGTGGAGATTATGAAAAATTAAACAAAATTCTCTATTAATTTCAATATAACAAAACTACTTTGAAACATTAAAAAAAAACTAATTAATAGTATCTTGCAACACTATTTGAAAGAAAACAATAATGCAAGAGAATAAGATACAAACCTACCTTAAAGCGGTATTAGATAACATGCCAATAGACTGGCTTAACCTAACAACGCATCGATTAGATATTTATAATGAAGCACAAGCTAAAGTTGAATTTTTAGAGCAATTTGAAAATTTATTTAACACTAATAATTCTGATGATTCAGTATTAAAAGAACTCCCTACAGCTTACGATTATATTAGACTAGGACACCCTTTATCTTGCGTCTTAGAATGGGCTATTGCAAATCTAAATAATCAAAAAACACAAAATGTAATTAGTTTTTCATCTAAAACGACACCTGTTTTAGCCATTTTAAGAAAAAACTTATTCGAGAATAAAAACACTCAAATCGTTTATATAGATAAATTGCCTGCAATTTTTGAAGCAGATATAGCACAACGTATTTATGGTTATAATTTTGAGTTACAAAAGGTTGAAAATATTAATGCTATACCTCAGTTTAACGGAAGCACCGTTTTTATTACAGAACAAGACAATATTTGTAACTTTAACCTAACGCAGAACATTGACTTTTATGTAAGCTGCCATCCTAAATATGGAAGTATTTTATTAGCAAATGGGGGGGGAAATGAAAAATATATTTCAGAAATTCAACATGTAAGAAGAAGAGAAACCATTGCTATGACACCGGCTAACTGTCTTACAGTACTAAATAGATTGGTAGGAAACACTATAGAAGAAACTAAAAATAATGTAGAAACAGATAAAACAAACGTTTTAAGCTCTATAAAACAAATTACAGGAACCAATACTAAAGCAGTAGTTGGTTCTAGTGGTTTATCTATACAATATGCTATTGCCATGGGATTAATCCATAACGCAATAGAAAACTATAGCGGAAAAAACATCAAATTTGTTGTACCACCAAATTGTTATGGAGGAACAAATGACCAGGCAAGACGAGTAGCCGCTTGTAATGACAATATAGAAGTTATGGATTTACCAGTAGATGGTGGTCAAGATATGGTACAAAGCATCGACATTGTACTAGATAAAATTGCTAAAGAAGATGCCATACCATATATTATTGCAGAAATACCAACTAACCCTAGAGTTGAAGTTCCAGATCTTTTAAAACTAAAAGCAGTTTTAAGTAAAGAACGTAAAACCAGCAACGGAGGTATTGCTGTCGATCCCGTTTTTATTCTAGATCAAACCTTTTGTCCTAATGTGCACTTTTTAGGAGAAAGCGACATACTGTCTTCGGTAAAAACAATATCGTATGTAAGTGGCTCAAAATTTCCTAGTGGCGGTCAATGTACGGCAGGTTACGCTACAGCTAATAAAAAAGCAGAAGCCTTAATGGAAAAAATAGAATTACATTTAGGCCTTTGTGATAACGAAGCTACAACCTTACAGTACGCAATACTAGCAAAGCAATTACCCTCAATGAATCAAAGAATTCATGACGCCTACAAATACACACGCGAATTTGTAACCTTTATTAACAATACTCTACCAGAAACAAAAATTAATTTTGTATCAGAAACATTAGCAGAGCAAGGGTTTACACCTTCTGTTTTCTCATTAGACTTACCGACTAAAGGTAATACTGAAGCAGAAAAAGAAACATACAAGAGAGCACTAAATCTTAAATTAATTAATTTAATGATTACCGAAATCCCTAGCGAAAGTAAATTTTGTGTTAGTTACGGTCAATTAAAAGGCTGTTATTGGACAATACCAGCAACCTCAACTCAAGGCACAACAAAAGAAGGAGACAAAGATTATATTGTACGAGTTGCACTGTCATCTAATTTAGATTTTGAACGCCATAAAAAAGTATTTCAAGATTTTGTAGATAGTATCTAAAAATAGAACGACTCAAAAAACATAAAAAACCAGTATACTAATATTTTAGCATACTGGTTTTTCTATTTATAACTATATAATTTTAAAAAAAGCTGTATTAATTAGCGTGAATAATTAGTATACAACCGTATACCTCTATATAAAATTTAGCATGACCTTAACAAAATAGCTTCAATTTGTTAATTTTTCATTAAATATTGAAAATCAATGTAATAAAACACAAAAATATTCGTCTTATAAGTATAACAACAACAGAATACGATATATTTTTATATGAATTAGTCTTCCTAAAAAAACATTCGTAAACAAAAAGTTTAGTTTATATTGGTTAATTAGTAGAAAAGTCCTAAAACATAAGTTTTAGGACTTTTTTTATTTTTAGTGACAAATTTCGTTAGTTTTTACCAATATTACTTACCGCTTCTATTTTTGGTTTCTTTTTATTAGATAACCATTTAAAACCAAATTTAAACAGAAAAAATATTAGAGCACATATAATTAGCATCCCCATTATAGAGCCAATTATATAACCAATTCCAAACTCATTAGCTCCACCATTGTCTGCTAGCCTTTTAAATAAGCTGGGAATCTGCATTAATAAAGATAGCGATAATAAACCACCAGCCAATATAAATAGTATGCCTAAAATTTTCTTTAATATTGTTTTCATTTAATATAGTAATGAGATTAACAGTATAAAAATTATGTTACCATTTAATAATAACACTTCCCCAAGTAAAACCACTACCAAAAGCAGCTAATACAACAGTATCTCCTTCTTTTATTTTACCTTCTTCCCAAGCTTCAGTTAAAGCAATGGGAATAGAAGCCGCTGTAGTGTTACCGTAACGTTGTATATTATTGTAAACCTGACTATCCTCTAATTTAAACTTACGCTGTATAAATTGAGAAATTCTTAGGTTAGCTTGATGCGGTATTAACATATCTACATCCGAAACCTGTAATTTATTCGCTTCTATACCTTCCATAATCACTTCACTAAAACGAACCACTGCATTTTTAAACACAAACTGCCCATTCATATGCGGAAAATAACTTTCATCATCTGCATTACCATCCTCAATAATATCGGTTACCCAACGTGTTCCCATACCCGGAGCCTCTAACACCAATTCTTTAGCATGTTCTCCTTGTGAGTGTAAGTGCGTAGATAATATACCTTTAGTTCTATCCTCTTCTCTAGTTAATACAGCTGCTCCTGCTCCATCACCAAAAATTACAGAAACACCACGACCTCTAGTTGTCTTATCTAACCCATGAGAATGCAATTCAGACCCTATAACTAAAACATTTTTATACATTCCGGTTTTAATAAACTGATCTGCAACAGAAATAGCATAAACAAAACCAGAACATTGGTTCCTAACATCTAAAGCTCCTACCGTTTTAATATCTAAAGCTTGCTGTACTTGAACACCAGGTCCTGGAAAATACATGTCCGGGCTTAAGGTTGCAAAAATGATAAAATCAATATCGTCTTTATCTAATCCAGAACGTTCAATAGCAATTTTGGCAGCCTTTACTCCCATACTTGCTGTAGTGTCTCCAGAATCTTTTACCCAACGCCTTTCTTTTATACCAGTACGTTCCTGTATCCATGCATCATTAGTATCCATCATTGTGGACAATTCATCATTAGTAACTATGTTTTCTGGAACAAAACGTCCTAAACCTATTATCTTAGAATTATACATAAACTCTATCCTTTTTTATTCCTTACAAGGGATTCTTAATTATATTACAAACTATTTTATAACACTTATAATAGTCTAAAGCAATCTTAAAATAGTTACGCAATTTAAAGTTTTTTAAACAATATTAACTTGAAGATCGCTCCTAAATATTAAATAAAGTCATTTCCATCTTCCTTAGCTCTCATTTTCCACAAAAGTTTTCAGACAAATAAAAAAATGTCAGTTTGTCATATTTTGGGAATTGGCATTTTTGTTGACTATCCCATTACAGAAAATAAAAACATTGTATAAACATATTCTTACTCGTGTAAGAATGACAAATAAAAAACATAATTAATTATGGCAAAAGGAAGTATTAATGTATCCGTTGAAAACATTTTTCCGCTTATTAAAAAGTTCTTATATAGCGATCACGAAATCTTTTTACGTGAACTAATAAGTAATGCAACAGATGCAACATTAAAATTAAAACACCTTACCAATATTGGGGAATCTAAAGTTGAGTATGGAGACCCAAAAATTGAAATTAAAATAGATAAAGAAGGTAAAAAGCTTCATATTATCGATCAAGGTTTAGGGATGACAGCCGAAGAGGTTGAAAAATACATTAACCAAGTTGCTTTTTCTGGAGCTGAAGAATTTTTAGACAAGTACAAAGACTCTGCAAAAGACTCTGGAATTATCGGTCACTTTGGTTTAGGATTCTACTCTGCATTTATGGTTGCAGAAAAAGTGGAGATTATTACTAAATCTCATAAAGATGAGCCAGCTGCACATTGGACCTGCGATGGCTCTCCAGAATTTACTTTAGAAGTACACGATAAAACAGAAAGAGGATCTGAAATTATATTACATATCGCAGAAGACTCTACAGAATTCCTTGAAGAGTCTAGAATTAGTTCTTTATTAAACAAGTATAACAAGTTTATGCCTGTTGCTATTAAATTTGGAACTAAGGAAATAGACGATCCAGAACATACACCAGAAACAACTACAGATGCAGAAGGTAAAGAAACAACAGAGCCACAACGCAAAATTACTGTAGATGCTATAATAAACAACCCTAATCCTGCTTGGACAAAACAACCAACAGAATTAGAAGACGCAGATTACAAAGGATTCTACAGAGAATTATACCCTGCACAATTCGAGGAGCCATTATTCCACATTCACTTAAATGTAGATTACCCATTTAACTTAACAGGTATATTATACTTCCCAAAAATGTCTCAGGACATGAGCATGCAGAAGGATAAAATTCAATTATACCAAAACCAAGTATTTGTTACAGATAATGTAGAAGGTATAGTACCTGAATTCTTAACAATGCTTCGTGGGGTTATCGATTCGCCAGACATTCCATTAAACGTATCTCGTTCGTACTTACAAGCCGATGGCGCTGTAAAAAAGATATCGTCTTACATTACACGTAAAGTAGCAGATAAATTAAAATCGTTATTTAACAATAGCCGTGAAGATTTTGAAGCAAAATGGGACGACATTAAAATTGTTATTGAATACGGTATGCTTTCTGAAGAAAAATTCTTCGAAAAGGCAGATGCTTTCGCATTATATCCAACAGTAGATGGAACATATCATACTTACCAAGAGTTATACGATAAAATTAAAGCCAACCAAACCGATAAAGACGACAAATTAGTTATTCTTTATGCTTCAAATAAAGACGAGCAACACAGTTATATTGAAGCTGCTAAAGCAAAAGGTTACGAAGTTTTATTATTAGACTCTCCTATTGTTTCTCACTTAATCCAAAAGTTAGAAAGCACTAAAGAGAACATTACGTTTGCACGTGTAGATGCAGATCACGTAGATAATTTAATTAAGAAAGACGATACAACGATTTCTAAATTAGATGAAGAACAAACTAAAGCTTTAGACGAATTATTAAAAGAGGTTGTACCTTCTGAAAAATTCACGGTACAATTAGAAGCTATGGATAGTTCTGCTTCTCCGTTTATGATTACACAACCAGAATTTATGCGTCGTATGAAAGAGATGCAAGCTACTGGTGGTGGAGGTATGAACATGTTTGGTAACATGCCGGAAATGTACAATTTAGTAGTTAATACTAACTCTGAATTAATTGGAGAAATTATTAACACTAAAACTAAAAAGAAACAAGAGCGTTTAATAAACCAAAGTTTAGACTTAGCACGTTTATCTCAAGGCCTTTTAAAAGGTGAAGAGTTAACTAACTTTATTAAACGTAGTTACGAGATGATTAAATAAAATTCCTGCGAAGGCAGGAATCTCACAAATAGAAGCTCAAAACTTCATTAGCTCTAAGAGGCTGTTTAAAAAAAATATTAAGAGCGTCATTCTGAATTTATTTCAGAATCTCATTAAACTAATTTCTAGTTGTTATGAGAAACCGAATCAAGTTCGGTTTGACGAAAATCTTATTTTTTAAACAGCCTCTTTTTTATACTTCCTTTTTAATTTCACCTAATTAACTATGTAACAAACCCAATACAAAAGCTACAAATCTAGTATCATGAAAAAACTACAAACCATCATTTTAGCACTTTCTGCAATAATAGCAGCTATTACAATTATAGATTTTAGCTTTACAGGACAAACTATTACAGAAACCGCTTTAAGCTCTAAAACCAAGTTTGAACGTTATTATAATGCAGGAGGAAACTCGCATACCTCACATAGCATACATACCAAAAGTTACAATTTTTACGCCTCCGAAGATTTCCAATACCAAGTTAAAGACAACGACACTTTACAATTAAAAACCTCGCTTCTCTTTAATGAAATAAATAGTGCTACACTTATAAAGTCTAACACTAAGGAAATCTACTCACTCCGACTCTATTCTGGGTTAATTTTACCCTTATTATTTTTAATAGCTCTAGGTGTTTATTATAAGTTTCCCGATAAAATTACTATTGTAACCTTGGTATTGGCCCTGCTTACTGTTGGTAATTTGGTCTATTTGTGGGTTTAGGCGGCTTATTGATTTGTGTAACTCTTTCTTTTACAAGGAAAATACTCTCATTTATTAATAGTTACAAACTAATTAAAATAAAGACATTAAACTATTCTATTTTCAAACTTATCTCTCCAAATTTCAAAAGTATCTGTATTTTTAGAATTTGAATGATTTATAACACTAAAAACTGAATCAATATCGATTTGTTTATTCTTTATAAATGACCTGTATTTTTTTCTACCAATTTTTCTAATCGTATTTATATTTAATTCAGATAATTCTATTTGAGATTCAATAGTTTTTCTTTTGTCAAAACTCCAAACATAGGTTGCGTGAGAGTTTAAAAGCTCCCAGCAAATATGATTTTTGTTACTTCCCGAAATAAAGAAAATAAAACCAAAAAGAGGATGTAATGTAAACCTAATCTTTTTAGTTCTTTCATGTTTTTTTCCTGACAAGTAGATTAATTGTTTGGCATTTCTAGGTGATTTTGATTTAATTAATGTCATTAAAATCTCTAATTCGGTTTGTTCAAAAACATTTGAAGAACTATCAAGTTTTGACAGGATTTCATCAGCTGTAAATGTGTTTTTCTCTATTTCATTATTTTTTTCAATCCGAGTAATATTAAGAGTTCTATTGCTCTTTACATTGTCAATAATTTTTTCATTAATATTTTTGATTATTTTTGATTGACAATCGAAACTTAATATTTCTTTTCCTTTAGTTTTTATTGTAGTAGAAATAGTAAAAGTATCTCGCTTAAAATAATTTGAAAAATAATCTTTTACATAGTTGTATTCAGAACGAATTAAATCATTAGTTATTTTAAATTTTATTGGTTGTTCTAAAAAGGTAAAATTTTTAATTACTGAAACGTACCCATCATGAAATTGAGCATCAGAAAAATGAACATCAAAATCTAGTTCTCTAATTATCTCCTCACACTCTTTTTGATTTACTTCTTCTTCTATTTTATGTTTTAACTCAATTTTAGTGTTTTCTTTAATCTTTTCTTGTTTGATATTATTATTTGTAGCCTTTTTCTCAAAAGCTTCTGGTGTTTCTTTTGGTAAACTGCATAAAAAGTGACTTAAAAGCTTTTTAAGGTCATCCCATACTAATTGTCTAAATATTAATCGGTTTACTGGTTTTTTAAGTTTTTGCTCATTGAATAATGTAATATCTGTTGGTCTATAGTCTATAATTTTTATTTCAAGAGCTTTTTTATCTAAGTCATAGCGTAATAATTCAACTTTTAAATAAGTATCTATATGATGTCTAAATGCTATGCTTCCTTCTGGAAAATTGGTATGACTAAGACTAATCCAAAATTCGTTTGTAAAGTAAATTCTATTTTTTGAAATTTTGATTAGTCTTATATTCATTTTTAGTAAGTATAAATTTTGTCTTAAATACACAGCATCAATTAAGGAACCATTTATGACCACTTCTTAGCTTTGCTTAGTAACGGTAAGATTAAAAAATAAAGCTTCAACAAATATTTAGGAATTTCCTGTTTTTTCTTACTCTGCTAACGCATACCTCCACTAACTATAAATTAGCAGTAGTTAGGTCAATATTTTTTATTCAATTTCAGATATGTCTTTTAGTCTAATTCCAAAGTTCAACCTTTGCATTTCCTTAATTGTCTGTACTATTGAGTACTTAGCAATATTAGACTTGCTCTTACGTATTTTATCAATTGTTGTATCTGACTTTCTATAATTATTCTTAAATGCCATAACGTAGACAATTTCATATTCCTTTTCTAAAATTTTTCTTGTTAATTCTTTAACATCTAATGTTTTTTTCTTGTTTTTCTTTTTGTAAGCTTGTAAAGTCTTCTTTAAGTAGCTACTAGATTTGTTATTTTTAATATCGGTTGAAAGTCTTTTAGCAGAAAGCATTACCTGTACATATAAATCTCTCATTTTTGTGTTGAAACCATTTTTAACGTGCACGAAATAAGCTATATTATCTTTTATTATCAAAAGGTCACAAAGTTCAATATTACTGTCAATTACTTTATCTAAAACGTAATAATCATCATTTTTATGGCTTAAGTTGTAGGCATCTTCATCATCTCCTTCTTCCCATTTATTTAAAATATTTTCTTTCAGTTCATATTTTCTGTAAAAGTCGATTGCATCAGAATTCATAAGTTCTATAAATTCATCTTTTAGAAAATACCAGTTCCCATCTATCCGAAAATATTTGTGACTTAAGTGTTCAATTTCTGCAATTATGTGAGCATAAAAATTAGCATAAGTCAATTCTCTATCATTAACACAACCTACAATACCAAGCGTGAAAAGTTTTTTTCCAATTTCAAAACGATTTGTAAGATCGTCTGTATTGTTATTAATATGTTCAATTGATTTTAAATAAAGTTCTTGTCTGTCGCTAACTTCAATATCGTGTTTACCATGAGAATATTTAGCTTTGATTATGTAGTTATTACATTCGTAAAATCTTTCTAATTTAGAAGGATGAACAACTTCAAGTATGTCTTTTTGAATTGTATTTCGAGAAGGTGTACTTATTTTTATCACATCATCTATTATTCTGTTTTGCAATACTTTATCAAGATCACTAATTAAACTTTCATCATCTATTTTTCGAAAAAGTGTTAATTGGGTGAAGTTATCATCATTAAGAATTTTATCTAAATCAATGATTAATTGTTTTAGTTCATCAAAATTTATTCTTTTTCTTAAATAAAAATATGAGCCAACTTCAAGAAGAGTTCTGTCTCTTCCAAGTTTATATTTTTTGAAAACAGTTTTTTTTAATTCCTTACGAAGAACTAGTTTTATTTTTGTCGGAATTTCTGAATATTCAAGAGTTTCAGATATAGTTTGGTTTAGATTATAAGTATGTCTTTTCTGAGAAATATTGCTAGCTATTCCACGAGCATTTAATTCAATCAAAATATCCTCTGTTGGTTTTGCAAAATGTTGATAGAGGTTAATCCCAAAATCTGGGTCAATATACTTTCTAATCACACTCATTCCGCTTCCTCCAATAACACAATATATATTCGACCTGTATTTTATGAATAGGACAAAAGAAAATTCTATTATTTCAAATTTTTGTCCTTCACTCAGTTTCTCTGGTAAAAAAAGTTTCCAATAAAATTGTTTTTTTGGTTGATTGTAACAATAACTCCAAATTTCAAAACCATCTTCTTCAGTTGAATATGTTATTACAGGCCTTAACTTATGATTCTCATCCAAATCATATTTAAGGCGTATTTTTTTAAGGTGGTTGCCTTCTATTAATTTAATTCTTTCAATTGTAGACTTGTCTTTAAACTCATAAAATGTGTTGTTAAGTTTAAAAATTTTTAAATCTATTTTTTTAGAATCTAATTTCATTTTTCAAATTGTTGTCAACCTTAGTATCTCAGTATTTCTTTACAAAAGAAATACATAGTTATAATATTTTAAAGTTCTAACTTTCCCCACTAATACACAATACGTATATCTACGTATATTTTTAGAACTTCGTAACTCGCACAATATAATCTGTTCATCAACACTAATTTTACGGTAATCCATAAATCAAAAAACAAAACCGTAAAAAATAATTCACACTTTATTTGAATACATTTAAATAAAATGTATATTTACAGTATGTATAGTAAAGAACTAACAAAAGGCACACTAAAGCCCATCATTTTAAAACTATTAAGTGATAGCGATAAAATGTACGGTTACGAGATAACACAAAAAGTAAAAGCACTAACCGAAGGCAAAATTGACATTTCGGAAGGCGCACTCTACCCTATTTTGCATCGTTTAGAACATCAAGGGGTTTTAGAAACCGAGAAAGTATATATAGGCAAACGGGTAAGAAAATATTATTCGGTAACTACCACAGGGAAAGAAGTCATTACAGAAAAGACCAATGAAATTAATGATTTTATAGAAACATTAACCTTAATATTTAATCCTCAAACCTTAGCAAAATGAATATAACAGACCAACAAATAGACTATATCTCTATAAACCTAACGGTAAATGGAGTAACTTCTACAGAGTTAAAAGAAGATATTATAGACCATATTTGCTCAGCTATTGAAGCAGATAACTCGCAAGATTTCGAAACATTATACAAAAAAGTAATCGCAGAATTTGGTGGCTATGGTAAAATGAAACAAATTCAAAAAGAAGCAAAATACACCATAAGAGCAAAAAAAATGCTAAAAACAAGAAAAGCATCTTTTGTTATTACGTTCTCAATGCTAGCTTTATTACTAATAGGAACGTTATTTAAAATAATGCACTGGCCGCTAGCAAACATCTTTTGCGTAGTCTCTATAGGCGCATTAATACTTATAAGTTTACCATTATTCATCTACCAATCGCATTTAAAAACAACACTACAAATACAATCTAAATAATGACAACAACAGTAGACCCATCGGTCACAGACCTATGGCATGCTTTTACACAACAACATCCAAAATACAAACAAGAAAATCTACCAGAATCTTGGTATTTCTGCGATAATAAAAAAGACGCAGACGAATGTGCTACATTAGTTGTAAAGGGTATAAAAAGAGCAACAGCAACCTCTTTATGGTGGTTTAAAAAACATAATGAAGCCTTACCCGAAGTAGGAAATATTTATATTGTAACCAATTGGGGAGGCAAAGCAAAAGCTATTATTGAAACGACACAAATAGATTTAGTACCCTACAATGAAGTCACAGAAGAATTTGCAGCTACAGAAGGAGAAGGCGATAAATCTTTAGCCTTTTGGAAACGCGTACATTGGGACTATTACTCTAGAGAAATGGAGCCAGAAGGCGAGTCTCCAACAGAAGATATGATTATAGTTTGTGAGCAATTTAAAACCATTTGGAAATAAAATAGAGATTATTTTTCACCCCTGACATACTTAGACACTCTGTCTCATAATTTTGCATTACGTTAAACAATTAAAATATAATTACAATGACAAATGCAGTAAACTGGTTTGAAATTCCAGTAACAAATTACGACAGAGCGAAACAATTTTACATGTCTGTTTTAGACTCTAAAATCACCGATCACCCAATGCCAGAAGACAATATAAAATATGGGGTATTTACTTATAACGAAGATAGAAATGGTGTTGGAGGTGCAATTATAAAAGCAGATGGGCAAACACCAACAACAGATGGGTGTACTATTTATTTAAATGGAGGAGACGATTTAAGCGAATCTTTAGACCGTGTAGAACCAGCAGGAGGAAAAATATTGATGCCTAAAACCAATATTGGGGAAAATGGGTTTATCGCCCAATTTACAGATACAGAAGGCAACCGCATTGCGTTTCACTCTATGGAATAATACTTAATACAATTAAAAAGATAGCGTTCCCTTTGGTTCGCTATCTTTGTTACAATTATGTCGCAATTATCTCGCTTAATATCCATTTTAACCCTGTTAAAATCCAAACGCCTTTTAACAGCTACAGCACTTTCCGATAAATTTAACGTAAGTGTACGCACTATTTATAGAGACATTAGAAAACTAGAGGAAGCTGGCGTACCCGTTGTTACAATAGAAGGACGAGGCTATTCGCTTATGGAAGGTTATACTGTATCTCCAGTACAGTTTACAGAAAAGGAAGCCAATGCCTTAATTACTGCTCAAAACTTAGTAAACCAAACCAACGACAGTTCTTTTTCAAAAGATTTCGACGATGCCTTTACCAAAATAAAATCGGTCTTTAAATCTTATATTCAGGAAAAAAGCGAACGCTTAAACAATAATATTTTTGTATTTAATAGTAATTATGAAAACATTCAAAGTAATGCCTTATCCGAAATTCAATTGGCCATAACTAATCTTAATTACACAGAAATTAATTACCAAAAACTAAATGATACTACAATTACATTTAGAACCATTGAACCTTACGCCCTATACGCAACACAAAACAAATGGATTTTAATAGCTTGGTGTCATTTACGAGATAGTTATAGAGCATTTAGAATAGACCGCATTAAACAATTTAAAATACTAGAAAAACAATTTGAAGATCGCAAATTTAACCTTCAAACCTATTTTCAATCCTGCCCCTATAGTGATAAATAGATGTTAACACTTTCTTAAAGCGAACTATTATTATTGAAAGTAATGCAAAAAACCATTAACTTTCCCTTCAAACTAAAATAGAATAGTATATTTTATGATAACATCTTTAAAATCAGTTTTTAGCACTGTATTTTTAACAGCGCTAATAACTACTGTTTCTGCACAAGAAACGGCAAAAACAGTTCCTATTTTTAAAAACGGAGAAGCACAAATTGTAGAAGGATTTAGTAAACCCGGAGAATGGATAAGACACGATCTTTGGGTAGAAACCACATTCGATTCGGACAAAGATGGTAAACCAGACCGTATGCACGTAGCAGTTACACGCCCAAAACAAACCGATTCTGAAGGCTTAAAACTGCCCGTAGTTTATGTCTCTAGTCCGTATTTTGCAGGAGTAGCAGAAGACTTACCTGGTGTTATGTGGGATGTAGAACACGAACTTGGAGACATAGGAAAAGAACGTGTACACCCAGAAGTAACCAGAAGAGGTAAACGACCAATTATCTCTAACTCTCATATTAGAAAATGGGTACCTAGAGGCTATATTGTAGTACACTCATCATCACCAGGGACAGGGTTATCAGACGGAGCACCTACAATTGGAGGTGCTAATGAGTCCTTAGCCCCAAAAGCAGTTATAGACTGGTTATGTGGTCGTGCAAAAGGCTATACAGAACGTGAAGGAGGCGAACCTGTCACCGCGTTTTGGTCTACAGGAAAAGTAGGTATGACAGGAACTTCTTATAATGGCACTATCCCGTTAGCTGCTGCCACGACCGGCGTCAAAGGTCTAGAAGCCATTATACCTATTGCACCAAACACATCTTACTATCACTATTACCGTTCTAACGGTTTAGTACGTTCTCCAGGAGGTTATTTAGGAGAAGATATCGATGTTTTATACGATTTTGTACATAGTGGAGATGAAGCTAAACGCCCAGGAAATAACAAAAGAGTTCGTGATACCGAAATGAAGAATGGTATGGACAGACAAACTGGAGATCTTAACGAGTTTTGGGCTAAACGTGATTATTTAACACAAATGAAGCCAATGAAGGCTGCTTTATTAATGTCGCACGGTTTTAACGATTGGAATGTTATGCCAGAGCACAGTAACCGTATATACCAACAAGCAAAAAAACAAGGTATTCCATCTCAAATCTATTACCATCAACATGGGCATGGCGGACCACCACCAATGACATTAATGAACCGTTGGTTTACACGTTACTTACATGGTATAAAAAATAACATAGAAGCTGATGCACGTGCATGGATTGTTAGAGAAAATGACAATATGAGAAATCCAACATCGTATGGAGATTACCCAAATCCAGACGCAGAAGAGGTTACATTATATTTAACAAAAGGTGGACAAACAGCAGGAACATTACAAGTAAACAAAACAAAAAAACAAGGTAAAGAAACTTTGGTTGATGACTTTTCAATTTCTGGAAAAGACCACGCAAAAGCAAAAAACTCTAATTACCGTCTAATATATGCAACACCTACATTAACTAAAGATTTGCATTTATCTGGAACCACAAAAGTAAGCATTACACTATCCAGTAGTAAACCAGCTGCTAACTTATCGGTTTGGATGGTAGCATTACCTTGGACAGATGGAAAAATTAATGACGATATTATTACTCGTGGATGGGCAGATCCTCAAAACTACAAGTCGCTAACAGAAAGTGAACCCTTAAAGTCTGGAAAATTTTACACTGTAAATTTCGATTTAAATCCAGACGATCAAATAATTCCTAAAGGTCAAAAAGTAGGATTTATGGTGTTCTCTAGTGATAAAGATTTTACACTTCACCCTAAATCAGGAACAGAATTAACATTACAATTAGATAAAACATCGGTTACCTTACCAGTTGTTGGAGGAATTGAAGCTTATAAAGCTGCAACTAAAAACTAGACAGTAAGTTATACGCTATATAAAAAAAACACTTCTTATTGAAGTGTTTTTTATTTATTCTTTTTTACAAAAACCTTACTTAAAGCTCTTTTTTTCAAACTCTTGACCACAATAAAAGCACTATATTAACCATTGAACACACTAAACACCCCGTATTAATAAATTCCTAACAATAAATTAAAAAAACATGATTAAATTTCAATGATTTAACCAAAAACACAAGAACAATATCAACCAAATTTAATTTTATTAGTGATGATAAAATTTACGTTTTTATTATTAATTCTCTTTCCCACAACAATTTTTGCACAAGACAGAAACTGTACTGTTATGGAAGATTTAGAAAATAGAAAAGTGAAAGAGCTAAAAGCGCAAACCTTAACGAACAAAATAGAAGGAGACATTATTACCATACCAGTTGTAGTACATATCCTTTACAGAAAATATTAGTGACGCACAAATCCTTTCTCAAATAGAAGTCTTAAATGATGATTTTAGGCGCACCAATAGTGATGCTGGTAATACTTGGTTTCAAGCTGCAGATACACAAATTGAGTTTTGTTTAGCAAAAGTAGACCCAAATGGCAATAGTACTAATGACATAACAAGAAAATCGACAACTAGGGAATATTGGAGCGGTTATGCAGACAATGCAATGAAAAGTTCGGCTTCTGGATTTAAAATGCGATCCTCTAACACAACATACTTGCGATGATGGTATTCAAAACGGCAATGAAATAGGAATAGAATGCGGTAGAGATTGTACACCTTGCCAAACTGGAAACCAATATTGCGATTCGTCTGGAACAAGAGCATAGTACGAATGGATTGCAGGCGTAACAGTAGGCAATTTTTATAATACTTCTGGAGCACAAACCTATTCCTACTTCACCTCTCAAACCATAACTTTAAATAGAGGAGCTAATAATGCTATTACTCTTACACCAGAATTCTCTGGTAGCGCCTATAACGAATATTTTAGAGTATGGATAGATTATAACCAATAATGATGCAGGAGAATTAGCGTTCGATGCAGGCTCTGCTTTAAATAGCGCAATAAGTGGTAGCATAACTCCTGCTAGTTCAGTGCTAACAGGAAACACTAGAATGAGAATATCTATGAAATATAATACTGCACCTCCTGCTTGTGGTAATATAGGAGATGGAGAAGTAGAAGATTACACAGTAAACATAACAGGTTCTGCTCCTACTCCAGCTTGTGACGATGGCATACAAAATGGTACAAAAACAGGCATAGATTGTGGTGGTACATGCGCACCATGTTCTACAGATATTTGTGCAGGAGTTCCAGCATACAATAACTCTGCAACCTACTCTGCTGGTGATAAAGTGGTTTATTTAAATCGTTTTTACGAAAGAAGAACCAACGGCGGATGGACTTATTTAGATGTTTGCGGAACAAACGGAAGAGGATTAGAAGTGAATACATTTAACTCTAGTATAAAACTATATCCAAATCCGGCAACTACCAATATATTAAATATAACATTACTGTCTTTAGAAACAGCACCGTATTCAATTAAAAATATGCTAGGGCAAACTGTAAAAAGCGGAGCATTAAACGGTACAAAACAAATACACCTTAATGCACTAAATACTGGTCTCTACAATAGCGATTTAATATTAACGGACAAACTATTAGTAAGAGATTTATTAAAAAATAAGTGCCCTAACTCTTTCTATCCAAAGGTCGTTGACTAAATGTTAGCACCTTTTTTTGTATATAATATAAAAGCTTTTATTTTTTATTTCAAGAGATTAAAAAAATACGTATTTTATGAGTGCTAAAAATCAACAATTTTATTATCATGGAATGCTCAAACCTTATAGAAGCTGCTGTTAAAAAAGGAAACATTAGCAGAGCTTTATTTATAAAATCGCCCGATAAAACCTTAGTGACCGATTTACAACGCACATTATTCGAGCTAGGTTTTAGAAAAGAATTAAAATGGGATAATTACCAAGCCGATGGCGATTACGGAAAAGCAACAGCGGCAGCTGTAGCTGCTTTTGCAAAAAAAAATAATCATAACAGCGATGGAAAATCGGTTTCAAATACACTAGCAAAAATCATTTTACAACGTCACGATTTTCTTCCAGAAATGTACGTATTATGGTCAATTCATAAATCTGATTTAAGAACCCGAAAATACATTTCTAAAGGTACACGCATGAGTATAAGCGCTATACAAGTATTACTTAATACGATTGGCTACGGAAAAGAACTTAATTTTTTAAAATTTGGAGCCGATGGCTTGTACGGAAAAAGTACACGTAAAGCTGTTGTTAGCTACGCAAAGGATAATAATATAAATTCCGATGGTGATTGGTTATCTCGTCCTTTAATAAACTTATTTCTAAAAGATATTAATAAATTTTATGGTAATAAATGGAGCGATTTAGCCAATAAAAATTTACCAAGTAAAACATCTCCTTTAGTACTATATCAAGGATCTAGATTTATAGGAAAACCCTGTCGTGCCGACATAGAATTTATTCCTGCATTAGAAAAAGTAAACACCTATGCAGAACAAGCAGACATTTTTGTTTACGTTACCAGTTCATTTAGAACCACAACAAATGTGCAAGGTGCTATTGTAAAACCAGCCACTTTTTCTAATCATTTAGCAGGTCATGGCATAGACATGAATGTAAAGTATGGTAATAAATTGGCAAACTCTAAAGTATTAACAAAATACCCTAACGTTCCTGCACCTGTAAAACAATTTCTTACTTCTATTATTAACGATAGTGATTTACGTTGGGGAGGACAATTTAACACTAAAGATCCTGTGCATATAGACGACCATTTAAACAAGAACCGTACTAAATGGGAAAAACGCTATAAAGTTATGCAAGAAGCAGTACAATTAGGTAAACTATAATTTTATATGACATTAGAAAGCCTCCTCGATGCAATTCCGTACATGATGACTGTAATCACAATTAGCATAGGTATATATCAGTATTGGGATAAAAGAAAGCAAGACTACAGAAGACAAATTTGGGAAGAACAAAAACAATTATACTTTCAAGCCACAAAAGCTGCTTCTAGAATTGCTTTATTTGAAACTTTAGACAATTCTTTAGAAGATAGAAAAATATTCTGGACACTATACTACGGACAACTTGCTATTTTAGAAAATAGAGCTGTAGAACTGGCAATGAAAAACTATGGAGACCTCCTAGAAGATATGGAAACTGGTACTATTGACTATTCTAAAAGTATGCTTCAAAACATGTCTTTAAATCTAGCGATAGCTTGTAGAAACTCGCTTAAAGAAACATGGAAACCTATAACCCTAGACGATTTAAAATCAGAATCTAAACTGCATTAATCAATACTACATATGTTAAAAATAAAATTAGAATCTCATAAACGCTACAAGGATGGAAGTTTAGACAAATTAACAATAGCTTTAGCGCTTTTAGAAACCACTTTAAACCAACAGGAATTTAAAGACAAAGTTCTTAATTTTAAGTCTGATAAAACCGAAGGTGGCACGTTTCATTTTATAAAATATATAAAAAAACGAAGAACAGAATTACAACGTTACTCCAATAAAGAAATTTACGATAAGGTAATCGCTGGCCATGGAACCGAAGGAAAAGATACTGTTATAAAACTAAATTTAGTTTTAAAAAGAGGCTCTGGAGGCTCTGTTGTTGGCTATAGAAAAGGTGGTAAAATCTACACTTACAAAACAGATTTTTTAGAGATGTCTCATGGCAAACTCGCCGCTCATATTTTTCATGAATACACCCACACTATTGGTTTTAAACACTCTAAAAAAGACAAACGCGATCCGCTTCGTAATTGCTTTGCTGTACCTTATGCTTTAGGCAATATTGTAGAAATTATTACGACTGGAAGTAATACTCGCAACTGTATATATCAGTAAAATTAAGCTCTCTCTTTCTAAATTAGAAGGCTGTTTAAAAAAGTAGAAAACATTAAATCAAACATAATTTGGTTTCATATAATCACCACTATTACTTTTTTAAACAGGACTTGCGCCAAAAAACTAGACAAAAAGAAAAGAGATTATGCTGCTAATTTTTGATTGTTCATTTCTTTTTTCAAATTCTTTCTATAGATTTTAATCCTAAAGCCGAATATAATCTTTTTTTATACCAGGTTTCTATCCATTTAAAGACTGATAATTCTGCTTTAGACCTTGTTATATATTGATATTTATAGATCTTTTTATTTTTTGTATAAATAACATAATACGTTCATTAGCTAGACATCGTTTTGAAGGTCCACAATTAAGCCAATTATAATAACTACATACTTATTTTTAATATCGTACACGTCTTCTCAACAGGAAACTTCAATTTATGACATTTTATAAATTAATATTTTTCTTGTCGTTAGTTGGAGAAAGTGTTCTCCCCCTTTTTTAATATTTCATTTTCTAAATGAACATCTTGTAATTCTTTTTTTAAGGCTATGATCTCACGCTCTTGATCTGTTAATTTTAAATTCCTTTTACCTAGAAAACTATTTTTAGTACCATATTGTTTTAATTCATGCCTAATCTAGATAAAGATGATATCTAAACCTTTGCAGGTTTGTTTTAAATTACCTTTGACACAACTAAAATCTAATGCTTTATATTTAAGTTCTTTAGTATAAAATTTCGTGTTTTGGACATTATTTTATTTTTTAAAATTTATAAACATCTTTCTTACTGCCCTATCAAATGCAGCACTTCTAGTTCCGTTTTTTGCAGGTATATTAATACTTAAAAAGGCTTGCCATGCAAAATTAGGGGATTCGCTAGTGGAGGCAGCAAATGGTAAATTTTGTGGAAGGCTATTATTATTTACAACTATTTTGGTTTCGCTTTTAACATAAATGCCTGCATTATCATTACAACTAATAATAAAAATCCACATTAAAAATAAGGGTATAACAGGTTTCTTAACGGCTAGATTTTACACCTTACAAGTTACTATTTACAAGACACTCTTTTACAAGTAATTATACTTGTTTTTTTAATTGCAAATACTACAACAATTACCATATATTTGTAGCTATTATAATCTGTTCCATGTCATTTACACTCTTATCTTCTCCCCTACAAGGCTTTACCGATTTTCGTTTTCGTAACGCATTACATAAGTACTTTGGAGGTATCGATACGTTTTATTCACCATACATAAGATTAAACGGAAAATTAGTTGTAAAAAGCTCTTACGAACGAGATATTCTTCCTGAAAACAATACAACCTTGGAAGTTATACCACAAATAATTACCAATGATGCTGAAGAGTTTTTATTTGTCGCTAAATATGTACAACAATTTGGTTATAAAGAATTGAATTGGAACTTGGGTTGCCCTTACCCAATGGTTACTAAACGAGGTATGGGTTCTGGCTTAATTGCCGATCCTGAAAAAATTGATCATATTTTAAAACGCGCACACACAGAAACAGATATTATTGTTTCTATGAAAATGCGTATGGGCTATGAAAATAGTTTGGAAATTTTAGATGCTTTTCCTGTTTTAGATAAATACCCTTTAAAAAATGTAGCTATTCATGCGCGTATAGGGAAACAGCTTTATAAAGGCGGAGTCGATCTAGAAGCTTTCCAACATTGTATAGATAGTACCAAACATAAACTATATTATAATGGAGACATAACTTCTGTTTCACAATTTAAAACTATACAAGAACGCTTTCCTTCTATAGATCATTTTATGATTGGCCGTGGTCTCATTGCAGATCCTTTTCTGCCAAGCATGATTAAAAACGACACACTAGAATATCCTAAAAACAGGGTAGATATATTCTCCAATTTTCATGACGAAATCTATGCGCAATATGATGCTGCTCTTTCTGGACCAACACCTATAAAAATGAAAATGTTAGGGTTTTGGGAATATTTCTCTAAGTCTTTTAGTAATCCACAAAAAACCTATAAAAAAATTAAAAAAGCAACAAACCCGCATAAATACAAACAAGCCGTTTCCGAAATTTTAAATGGTGGATTCTAATTTAGAACTCGTTTAAATAATACAGAATATATTTTGTATTCATTTTTAGGTTATAAATAGGAAGTTTTCTCTGTAACGAGTATGATACATTTCAACTATCTTTGCCATAACATTAGCCAACCCACTTTGAAAGACCTTTTACTAATAACACCTCCGTTTACTCAGTTAAACACACCCTATCCTGCAACTGCTTACTTAAAAGGCTTTTTAAATACAAAAGGGATTACTGCATTTCAAATGGATTTAGGAATAGAAGTTATTTTAGAATTATTTTGCAAAAAAACATTTGAAACATTATTTGAGTTGGCCATAGAAAATAACACTATAATTTCGGCAAATTGTCAACGTATTTATGCGCTTAAAGAAGACTATTTACAACCTCTTGATGCTGTTATTTTATTTTTACAAGGCAAAAACCAAACATTAGCAAGGCAAATTTGTACAGATAATTTTTTACCTAAAGCTTCTCGTTTTGATCAGTTAGATGATATGAACTGGGCTTTTGGCGAAATGGGGATGCAAGACAAAGCTAAACATTTTGCAACCTTATATCTTGAAGATTTATCCGATTTTATTATAGAGTGTATTGATCCTAATTTCGGCTTTAGCCGCTATGCCGAACGCTTAGGACAAAGTGCCAATGCTTTTGATGAATTATACAATAGTTTACAACAAGCTCCAACTTTTATAGATAATATAACATTATCTATTCTTGAAGAGCAAATACAAACCGTGCAACCAAAACTAGTTTGTTTATCGGTACCATTTCCTGGTAATTTATACTCGGCATTTAGATGTGCGCAATTTATAAAAACTAATTATCCTGATATTGTAATCTCAATGGGAGGCGGTTTCCCAAACACCGAATTACGCTCAGTTACAGACACTCGAGTATTTGATTTTTTCGATTATATAACCTTAGATGATGGTGAATTACCTATAGAGTTACTTCATGAAGCAATAAGTGCCCCTAAACAAAATGTAATACCAACCTATAAACGTACTTTTTTAATAGAAAATGGTACTGTCACATATAAAAACGATACTCTAAGACCTGATTACAAACAACACGCTGTTGGCACACCAGATTACTCCGACTTATTACTAGATGAGTATATCTCGGTAATAGAAATTGCTAACCCAATGCATAGCCTATGGAGTGATGGTCGTTGGAACAAACTAACCATGGCACATGGTTGTTATTGGGGTAAATGTACATTTTGTGACATCTCTTTAGATTATATAAAAATCTACGAACCCGTAGCTGCTAAACTATTAGTTGACCGTATGGAAACTTTAGTAGAACAGACGCGAGAAACAGGCTTTCATTTTGTAGATGAAGCTGCTCCACCTGCATTAATGAAAGCTTTAGCTTTAGAGATTTTAAAGCGTAAACTCATGGTGACTTGGTGGACCAACATAAGGTTTGAAAAAAACTTTACCAGAGATTTATGTCTGCTTTTAAAAGCCTCAGGATGTATAGCTGTTTCTGGAGGATTAGAGGTAGCTTCAGATAGATTATTAAAACTTATAGATAAAGGTGTTACCGTAAAACAAGTTGCGCAAGTAACTCGTAACTTTACTGAAGCTAATATCATGGTGCATTCCTATTTAATGTATGGTTACCCTACACAAACAGTACAGGAAACCGTAGATAGTTTAGAAATGGTACGTCAGTTATTTGAAGTTGGTATTTTGCAATCGGGGTTTTGGCATCAATTTGCTTTAACCACACATAGTCCTGTTGGTTTAAATCCTTCAGATTATGGTATAACACCTAACTATAAAACCATCACATTTGCTAATAACGATGTAGATTTTGCAGATAATACAGGCATAGATCATAATCAGTTTAGTTTTGGCTTAAAGAAATCCTTGTTCAATTTTATGCATGGTATTGGTTTTGAGTTACCTCTAGACGACTGGTTTGATTTTAGAATCCCACAAACTACTATACATCCCGATTTTATATACGATTGCTTAGATACTGAGGTTAATTTTAAAATAAAACCCACTGCAAAAGTTGTTTGGCTAGGCCATTTACCTTTAGTTTCAGAATATTCTAAAACAAAAAATGGAACTACAAGATCGTTTTTAGAGATGACCTTTCATGATAAAACAGAATCTTTTCAAATTACTGCCGAAAAAGACAAAGGTGAATGGTTTTTAGACACTTTGGAAACTTTAATGCCTGTTAACGAAAAAACGAAATCTTTTTCGCAATTAAAATTAGATTTCGAAATGTATTTTGAAGATTTCGAGCTTTTTTGGTTTTCAAAACCCATATTAACATTGCGAGATTACGGATTATTAGTTCTCTAATATTTTTCTTTACTACAATTGTAAGTAATTAGTATTATTTGAGGCTCTTTCTAGAATTGTTACTTAAACTTTAATCTAATACAATTCATGAAAGAACAATAAAACCACTAGTGTTATTCTTTTTAATATTTCCTTTTGTTATGAGTGCTCAAATTAACAAACCCAGTTTAAGTCCTAGAATTACTAAAAATTTAAATGTAGGCTTAGCTAAAGTTTCTTTAGATTATGGTCAACTCAACAAGCAAAACAGACCTATTTTTGGAGATTTAATTTCTTATAATAAAGTATAGAGAACGGGTGCTAATTTTTCTACAAAAATAACTATAGATTGAGATGTTATTATAGCAAACGAACATGTTCCAGCTGGCAACTATACTTTATATACAATTCCAAACTTAAAAGAATGGACCGTTATTTTATCTAAAAACACAAAACAATGTGGAGCATCTGGTTACAATAAAGCAGACGATTTATTACGTATACAAATCCCTGTAATAGTTTTAAAAGATACTTTTTAAACTCTAAATATATACTTTGAAAATTTCCATGCTAATAGTGGATATTTAGTAATAGCATGGAAAAACACTGAAATAGTCGTTCTATTTTTTGTAGACTCAGATACAATTATTTTTAAAGATATTCAAAGACAAAATTATAAATACAACAACTATAAATGCGCAAACTTACTTTGAAGCTGCTTAATTTAATTTTCATAAAAATCATGATTTAAAAACAGCTACAACTTGGTTTGACAAAGCTATTACTTTAAAACCTGAAGCTTTTTGGCACGTATACTATAGAGCAGAATTAGCATTACAATTAAAGGATTATAAAACAGTAAATACTTTAATATAACAATGTTTAGCAGCTGCTAAAGCAAGTAAACAGGAGATTTTGGTTACATAGGTAAATGTACATTATTGTTAAAACAAATAGATTTAAAACACTAATATTTATTATTAATTCTCTCCCGAGAAAAGGTAAAAATCACTTCATTTGAAGTGGTTTTTGTATTATTGTAATTCTCATTCATTCAAAAGTAGTGATAACACCAGATAATAATATAATAGACGCTCCAGAATCGGATTATTTATATACCAAAACTTCACAATTACCTAATGCAGGCAATGGTTTGTTTACTGCTATTACTATTTATAAAAATGAAATCATTGCTTTATTTAAGGGAGAAATATTATCGGATACCGAAGCTAAAAATCGTGCTGATAAAAAAGAAGACCAATACTTTATTAATTTATTAGATGGTAGTATTATGGATTCTAAACATGTACATTGTTTTGCTAAATATGCTAACGATACTAAAGGTTTCTCTAAGTCTAACTTTAAAAATAATGCAAAAATCACTTTAGACGACGAGGGTAACGTTTGCTTAATAGCTACTAGAAAAATAAAGATTGAAGATGAGATATTTTGTAGTTACGGAAAAAAGTACTGGAAGAGACATAAACCATAATAAGCTCTTTTTAACCATTCAATACTATAGTCTAAAGCAATAATTTCTTTAGGCTATTTTTTTCAAAAAAATTGGGTAACATATCATAAAAATGATAACACTATATAAAAGAATCAAATAAATATTATCCCTTAAACTAAATTTATTAATAACTATAGAACAAAAAATAAAATCAATTTAAATACACATTTCAAATAATATTTTCGCATAGCAACGGTTTCAAATATTTACAGCATATAGAACCAACTTGCTTTAATTAGTAAGAGCTATTAAACAAGATCATATTGTGTATTTTGTGATTGAGTTAGGCCTGCAAAAGTAATTTTGTAGGCTTTTTTGTTTTTAATACTTTTCTTAAAATACTGCTATGTTTTTTCGGCTATCTTTGTATTAAACTATACACTTATGTCATTTAAAGATTTAAAACTAAACAGACCAATTTTAAGAGCTATTGCAGAGAAAGGTTATGATTCTCCTACTCTAGTTCAAGAAAAAACGATTCCTTTAGTTTTAAATAAAAAAGACATGATTGTTTCTGCTCAAACAGGTACAGGTAAAACGGCTGCTTTTGCACTTCCTATTTTACAATTATTGTTTGACAGGCAAGATGCTCCTAAAAAAAGCAAAAAAATAAGAGCTTTAATAGTAAGCCCTACCCGAGAACTAGCCATTCAAATTGAAGCCAATTTTAAAACCTATAGCACACATACAAAATTAATAACCGCTGTGCTTTTTGGAGGTACATCCATAGAACCACAAAAAGAGGTTTTAAAAAATGGGATAGATATTTTAATTGCAACACCTGGTAGACTTCTAGACTTACATAAACAGGATTTTATAAATCTAGACTATGTTGAAACATTAGTTCTAGATGAAGCCGATTTAATGTTAGATATGGGGTTTATAGATGATGTTAAAAAAATAGAACGTCTATGCCCTTCTGCTAAACAAACTTTATTATTCTCTGCTACAATTCCATATAAAGTAGAACAATTAGCTAATACAATATTAAAAGCTCCTCATCGTGTAGAAGTTGCTCAAAACTCGTCTACATCAAAAAACGTCAATCAAGCTTTATATTATGTTCCTAAACCTCAAAAAATTGAGCTGTGTTTGCATTTGCTTCGTAATACTATAATTGGGAAAATGATTATTTTTAGACGCACTAAGTATGGTGTTGATAAACTCGAGAAATCCTTATTAAAAAATGGTTATAAAGCTGGTAGTATTCATGGAGATAAAAGCCAAACCGATAGACAATTGGCTTTAAATAACTTTAAAAAGAATGACACTAACATTCTAGTTGCTACAGACGTTGCTGCTCGTGGTATTGATATAGATAACCTAGATGCTGTTATTAATTTCGATCTTCCTAGTGCTCCAGAAACCTATGTGCATAGAATTGGTAGAACAGCCAGAGCTGGAAACACTGGTAATGCCTATTCGCTATGTTCGGCAGATGAAAAAGAGTATGTTTCTAGAATTCAAAAATTAATTCATCTTCAATTAGATGTTATAAACAATCATCCTTTTCCTTTAGGTCCAAATGCAAAAAAGGTAATACACACTTCTAATACAAAAAAAAGCAAACACAGAAAAGGGCGTAAAAGTGAAGCTTCAAAAAAGAAAAAGAAACGTTGGTATAAATAAACTCCATTTTACGCTTCTGTAAACATTTCTACTATACTTATAAAAAATAATTCTTAACTATTTTTTATACGATAACCACTGATTTAAAAGACTTTAACATCAGGCAATTTACTGTGCTTTATATTTTTCAATTATTAATTACAAAAACTGGGTAACAGATTATTTTTTTCATAAACACTCTAATAAATGGAGGATCCCAAAAATCCATATTTAAGATAGAGTAGGGAATTAATTAAAAACATTAAAAACTTATGAAAACAAGTAACCTTTTTTCAACCCTCGCAATTGTAGCTTTTACAGCATTTCAAGCTAATGCACAATTAAATGATAATGGTACTAATGTAGGTATTGGTACTGCTGCCCCAGCAAATGGTTTTGGCTCTACAGCTACCAATGTAAGATTACATGTAGATGGAGGAACAGAAAGTGGTATTAAAGGCGCTACTATAGCTCAACAATATAGAGCTGGATCTATATATAGTTCTACTAACTCTGAAACAACAGGCTACCTAGGTTATAACTCTAATTGGTCTGCAGGTAGTAGTTCGTTTGGAGTAATTGGTACATCTACTGTTAGTACAGCTAGAGCATATTCAACTACCGCTAATGTTCTTGGTGGAAGATTTATTGCAGATTTAGGTGCTACTGCTGGTTCAAACAAATTTCAAATAGGAGGTGTTTATGGACATTTAAAAGGAGCTTGGAATGGCACTTCTACTAATGGTGGTTTTGCTGCTGGTGTTGTTGGAATTGACGAAATTAATGGTACTGGTACTTTTGGTGGTTACTTTAAAGGTAGGGGTTATTTTAGTGACAAAGTTGGTATTGGTACAGAAAACCCTACTAGCGAATTGCATGTTCACAATGGTACTATTAGGTTAACAGGAACTAGTTTTGCTGGTGGTCCAATGATTTTATTTGGAGAGAACGGACAAACTACAGATAATGGACAATGGGGTATTGAGTACATTCCTGCTGCTAATGGAACTCCTGGTTTAAACTTTTGGAGACCATGGCCAAACTCTAACTTTGGAAATCATTTTTTATTCTTATCAGACACAGGAAAAGTTGCAGTTGGAACAGACAATACGCCAACATCTATTGGAGGTGCTAACATTAGTGCTTATAGATTTTTTGTAAAAGGAGGTATGCTTGCTGAAGAAGTTAGAGTAAGAACTGGATGGGCAGATTACGTTTTTGCAGACGATTATAACTTAAAACCATTAGCAGAAGTAGAAGCTTTTATTAAAGAAAACAAACATTTACCAAATGTCCCTTCTGCTAATACAGTAGAAGCTCAAGGTATAGAATTAGGAGATATGTCTAGAATTCAGCAAGAAAAAATTGAAGAATTAACATTATATATTATAGACCAACAAAAGCAAATAGATGAGTTAAAAACGTTAATAAATGACTTAAAAGATAAAACAACTGACTAATTCTAAATAATTAAATATTATGAATTTTTATATAAGATACTTATTAAGTGCTTTTGTATTGTTCTCTTCAATAAATATAGCACATTCACAAGAAGACAGTTTTTATTATTATAAAGGTGAGCAAATTGCTTTAAACTTAAATACTAATACAATTTTTGTTTCTTCTGTTGACCCAAAGGATATTACTAATATTAATTTAGAAGGAACTAGTTTCACAATAGAATCTGCTTCAGATATACAAAAAGATACTAGTAGTCAATTGTTAAATACTCCTGAAAACTTTACATCTCAAACTCCTGTACGATACTGGAGAGAAATCGTTTTTTCCAATAAAAAAATCACTACAGAACTATATTACAAGGATTTAAAGACTTTAAAGATTAATAATCAAAAAGTTATTGTATCTCCATATTTTGCTAAAAATGTTAGTGATAAAATAGGCTTATCAAATTATTTTTATGTAAAACTAAAACATCAAGATGATTTTAATCTTTTAATACAAGAAATAAACAATCATGGTATAGAATTAATTGGTTACAATGAATTTATGCCATTATGGTTTACTATAAGCACAACACCGAGTTCAGAAAATACTTTAAAAATGGCTAACACTTTCCATGAAACTGGGTATTTTGCTGATATTGATCCTGCATTTATGTTTAATTTTAGAGGTAATTGTAAAAACGATACTGATTTTAATCAACTGTGGGGATTACTTAATAATTCTAATAATAGTTTAGACATCAATGCTTGCGATGCTTGGACTATTACAGAAGGTAATGGTGTTAATGTAGCTGTTTTAGATCAAGGGGTTTATAAAACGCACAATGATTTAAACGCAAACATCTCTACTCTTAGTTATGATACTCAAAATGGTTCTTCTCCCAGTGTTTTTACATCTGGAAGAGATCATGGGACTCATGTCTCTGGAACTATCGCTGCCGAAGGGAACAATAACTTACAAGTTGTTGGAGTTGCTCCTCAATCTTCAATTATGAGTATTAGCCATACTTTGTCTGTAACACCTAATATATCTCAAGAACTAGCTAATGGTTTAAATTGGGCTTGGCAAAACGGAGCAGAAGTTATTAATAACTCATGGGGAGATCAAGGAGGTGCTTTCTTTGGGCAGCTTCAAAGTGCCTTGTTAGAAAATGCTATTGTAAATACATTAACTCTAGGACGCTCAGGTTTAGGTACTGTTGTTGTATTTGCTGCAGGAAACCAATCTCCAGCTATAGACTATCCGGCTAGCTTCCATGATGATATTATATGTACAGGAGCTATGACATCTACAGGTACAAGATCTTCTTTTTCTGGTTTTGGCGGAGATTTAGACCTTGTTGCTCCTGGTAGCGCAATATTATCTACCATACCAACAAACGGGACAGCCTCTTGGGATGGTACTTCAATGGCTGCGCCTCACACTGCGGGTGTTGCTGCTTTAATATTAAGTGTAAATAATAGTTTAACAAATATTGATATTAATAATATTATTGAGCAATCCGCTCAAAAAGTAAGAACAGATATTTATACATATAGTACTACAGGAGGCCGCCCCAATGGAACTTGGAATAATCAAATGGGATACGGTTTATTAGATGCGCACGCAGCTGTTGTATTAGCTCAAAGTTTTGGTTGCCCTGCAAACGCTAGCGTTACTACCAACGTTAATACAGGCACTCTAACACAAGAAGCTGCCAATACTATAATAGCGACAAATACTGTTGGTTCTTCGGCTACTGCTATATACCATGCAGGAGACGAAGTATTACTATCTTCTAATTTTGATGCTATAAATGGATCGGTATTTAGAGCTTATATTGAAGGGTGCTCTGGTAACTTTGTAAGTAAAGCAGCCACACTTTACTCTAATGAAGATATGTATTATGTTTACCCAGAAAGTAAATCTATTATTAATAATAGCGTTAATAATACAAGCCTAAAATTATTCCCTAATCCAACAAAAGGAGTTATAAATATTAAATTAAAAAGTAATGTTTTAGATAACTCAACAATTAAAGTCTATAGCTTTAATGGAGCCCAAGTGTATACCAACACTGTTCAAAGAAAAAATGTGTCTAATCATGAGTTAGATTTATCAAAATTCCAAGCTGGGATTTATATTATAAAGGTAACTGATAATAAAGGAACAACATATGTAAGTAAAGTTATTAAGGAATAATCTATTAATTTCTTAGTGTAAAAAAGGAGGCCAACATAGCCTCCTTTTCTATTTATAATAAAATCATAACCTACTTATGCTTCTAACCGCTTATTAAAATAATATTTTAGTAATGGAATTTGAATAAACAACATCCCTCCAAATAAAATAACAGAATATAATAGTGTTTTTGATATAGTAACACCATTAAAAAATTGAGAAATCGAATTATTGTATAACATACTAAAATCTATAGTATTATACCATGACATTGTTCCATTATCAATTATATTAACATTGAGAGAAAGACTTATAAGAAGTATTATAATTAAAGCTATTATAGCCCACATCCATTTAGATATTAATGGTTTGTGACTTATTGTTTTTAATGAAGACAACTCCTCAACTTGAGACATTATATGTGCTGTAAAATCTAAAGATGGCGATTTTAAATCTACCTCTTTCATCATTTTATCTACTAATACATCAATAGATTTATTTTCCTGTTCTTCCATAATACTCTATTAATTCTGGTTCTAAATGAGCTTTTAATATAGACGCTAGTTTTTTCCGACTTCTATATAATTTTATCTTAACATTATTAGGTTTCAAATTAACAATCTTTGCAATTTCATCTAAAGATTGTTCTTCAAAATAATACAAGGTTAATAAAAAACTATCATTACTTGGTAACTTGTTTATACATTCCTGTATCGATTCTTTACGTTCTTTTATTTCTAAAGCGTCTAAAGCACTATCTAATGTTTTTACTTTATGTTCGGTAAACTCGTTAATTGTAACCGTATTTTGTGTTCTTTTTAATTTCTTTAATCTATCTAAACAAGTATTATATGTTACTTTATATATCCATGTCGAAAATTTAGAATCTCCTTTAAATTTAGGAAGATATTTATACACTTTTATAAATGTATCCTGAGAAACCTCTTCTGCCTCTTCTCTATTTTTAATCATTCTTAAAGCTAGAGTATATATCAAATCTTTATAACGATCTACCAAAATACTAAATGCACTGGTATCGCCTTCTAATACTTTTGTTATATAATATTGGTCGTTTTTGATGGTCATTTGTTCTTTTGACGACACTTTTACAGTTTCGGTTACAAAAGAATAAAAAAAATATTTTGAAAAAGTTGTAACCATAATTAAAAAGGCATCGTCTTAAGCTAAGAACACATTAAAAATAATCAATTAAAAACAAACAATTATGGAAGTAGTAGTATTAACAGTAATCTTTGGAACAATCTTCGGAATTGCCTATTTATATTTTTCAACAAGAAACAAAGAACGTATGGCTCTTATTGAAAAAGGTGCAGATGCCAGTATTTTTCTTAAAGGAAAAGCGCATGCAGCTCCTATATGGAAAGTACTTATTTTAAACCTTTCTTTATTATTGATGGGCATTGGTGTTGGTATTTTTATAGCCTCTATTTTACATTACAGTCTAGGTGTAGTAGAAGACGTAGCCTTCCCTGGAACTATTTTCTTTATGGCAGGTGTTGGACTATTTACAGGGTTTACATTAACGAAAAAATTAGAGTAATCAACTAATTATATTCTTAGCAAAAACTATAAAACTCTAAATTAAAAGGCAGTAATACGTTATGTATTACTGCCTTTTTTATTATATTATTGTTTTAGAAGTATAATACATATATTTAGTCTCAGTATATTGTTAAAACAACTACAAAGACTATTTTTATAACTTAATACGTTATACTCTAAAAATGCTTCGAATAAATAAAAAACATATGTTAAAAAATATAACCACTTGTTTAGTACTACTTTCAACATTATTTAGCATTGCGCAAACAAGTATTCTTGATTCTGAAACAAAAACACCAGTCTCCTATACCACTATTTCATTCGGAAATGGTAACGGTATTTTTGCAGATGATGATGGTAAATTTCTGTTTACTAAAAAACTATATAGTGACATTGATACTTTATTTATTTCTTCTTTAGGGTATAAAGACTTGAAAGTAGCAACACAAAATCTAGCTAAAACGATTTATTTAAAGCCAGAAGCAGATAAACTCCAAGAGATTATTGTTAAAACAAAACCAAAAGGAAAGTTTAAGATTGAAAAAATTAAACCAACAACTCATGAGGATTATTATAAATGTTGGTTGCCAACTATAGAATCTGAAATTGCTGTGTTTTTCCCTAATGTGGATAAAAAAACAAAACGATTAACACAGGTATATCTGCCTATAAAAGTAGAAGCAAAAACTTGGCATAAAAGAAAACAAGCTAAATCTAAAAAGAAAACTTTCTCAACATTATTTAGGGTTAATTTTTACGAAAACGATAACGGTAAACCTGGAAATGTTTTAACTTACGACAAAGTCGTTTTTATTGCAACTCAAGCAAACGAAAAAATTTATGAGCTAGATGTTAGCAAATACGATATTTTCATTCCTAAATCTGGAGCTTTTATATCACTACAAGTTTTGGGTTACACAGATAAAAAAGGGAAACTAATTCCTAATAAAAAATATCAAGAAATAAAAACAAAAAGAGGTATAGTAAAAGTGTCTACAACATTTAGACCTTTATTACCTTTTACAGATAAAATTTCTGTCAAACGTACTTATGTAAAACGTATTTTTTTAAATGGAAACAAGTGGGTTTTATATGATAAGAAAAACATAAAAAAATCCAATTTACTTTTATCAGGATTAAACAATTATGGAATAGGTATAAAAATGGAAGTTTATAAAAAAGAAGACTAATGACACTAGATGTTGTTTTAAAAAAACTTCACAATTTAGCACAACCTGAAAAAGTAGTATTCAAACGACAAAAGTTTGGAGTTGTAGCTAAAAATGCAATAGGTATTTACCATAAAGACCTTAAAATTTTAGCTAAAGAAATAGGTAGAGACGATAAACTAGCAGAAGATTTATTTAATACAAATATTTACGAAGCTAGGTTATTATGTAGTAAACTATATAACCCAAAAACTGTAACAAACGATCTTTTAGAACAATGGGTTATTACTTTTGAAAATTGGGAAATAACAGATTCTTTTGCTATGGGTTTAGTTGCAAAGAGTGATTTTGCAACACCCAAAATTTTAGAATGGACTAAGCGAGAACAAGAATTTCAAAAAAGAGCAGGCTTTGCAACTATAGCTGCATATTGTATGGCAGATAAATTTGCTATTAATATTGTTTTTGAAGACTTTTTATCTATAGTTGAAGCAAATGTTACAGATGAAAGACTTTATGTAAAAAAAGCTGTCAATTGGGCTTTACGTAATATTGGTAAAAGAAATAAAGATTTAAACACTCTTGCAATTACCTCTGCAAATCGTATTTTAAAAAACAAAACTAAATCTGCTCAATGGATTGCAAAAAATGCATTAAAAGAATTGCAAAACGAAAAAATTAACATATTAGATTACCCTAGAACTACTTACAGACCATAACACTCATCTTTCTATATAAAATGGCCTTAAAAAAAATGAATATTGAATATCAATGAGTTATCATTGTTCATTAAATTACTGTAAGAATTCTTTTAAATAAAATTGCTTTACTTATTTGTGAGTTAAAATTTTTACACTATTTTTAATATATGACCGAAGTTGAAATTGAAAATGAAAATGCAGCTATTGCAAAAGCCTATAAAAAACTTTTAAAAGTAAGCTATACAACGCTTTCTAACGAAGACAAAAAGTTAATTCGTAAAGCATTCGATGTCGCTGTAGATGCACACAAAGAACAACGTAGAAAAAGTGGAGAAGCATACATCTTCCACCCTATTGCTGTGGCTACTATTGTTGCTTCAGAAATTGGCTTAGATGCTACCTCTATTGCCGCGGCATTATTACATGATGTAGTGGAAGATAATGAAGATTACTCCATTAAAGATATAGAACGTCTTTTTGGAGAAACTGTAGCCAGAATTGTAGATGGATTAACAAAAATATCTTCTTTAAAAAAGGACACCGATGTTTCCTTACAAGCCGAAAACTTTCGTAAAATGTTACTTACATTAAACGATGATGTGCGTGTTATTATTATTAAAATCGCAGACCGCCTCCATAACATGCAAACTATGGACTCTATGCGTGCAGATAAACAAGTAAAAATTGCTAGCGAAACATTATATATATACGCTCCTCTAGCTCATAGAATAGGACTTTATAATATAAAAACAGAGCTAGAAGACTTAAGCTTAAAATATACAGAACCAGAAATATATAACGACATATTAAATAAAATGCAAGAGAGTAAGCAAGAACAAGATGCTTACATTCAAGAATTTAATAATGTCATAAAAACTTCTTTAGACAAAGAAAGTTTAACCTACGAAATTAAAGGACGCCCAAAATCTATTTTTTCTATAAAACGAAAAATGGCAAAACAAGGGGTTTCTTTTGATGAGGTATACGATAAATTTGCGGTTAGAATAATTTATAAAACAAATACTGAAAATGAAAAGTTTTTAGCTTGGAAAATTTATTCTGTAGTGACCGATCACTTTAGACCTAACCCTATTCGTTTACGCGATTGGATTTCATCTCCAAAATCTACAGGTTATGAAGCCTTACATATTACAGTAATGGGCCCTAAAGGACGTTGGGTAGAAGTACAAATCCGTAGTGAGCGAATGAATGAAATTGCCGAAAAGGGATATGCTGCACACTACAAATACAAAAACAACGATAAAGAGGATAATTTAGATGTTTGGATTAACCGTCTACAAGAAGCTTTAGAAAATCCCGAAACCAATGCTGTAGATTTTGTAGAACAGTTTAAATTAAACCTATACTCAAAAGAAATATTTGTTTTTACACCTAAAGGAGATTTAAAATCTTTACCAAAAGGAGCAACACCTTTAGATTTTGCCTTTAACATACATACGCAAGTAGGTATGAAAACTAGAGGAGCAAAAGTAAATGGAAAGTTAGTACCACTAAGTCATGAACTTAAAAGTGGAGATCAAGTAGATATTTTAACTTCCGAAAACGCTAAACCTAACCCAAACTGGTTGGATTATGCCACGACCTCTAGAGCTAGAAGTAAAATAAAATCATTACTTCGAGAAGAGAAAAAAGAAATTGCAGAAGACGGTAAGGAAATTTTGCGTCGTAAATTAAAACAACTTAAAATAACACTTAACGAGAAATCGGTTAATGAAATGGTTAACCATTTCAAACTAAAAACGAGTCTCGATTTATTTTACCGTGTAGGTATTGGAACCATTAGCAACCCTATGCTAAAAGAATACGCTGCATCTAGAAGTAATGCACTCGTAAGTTTTATTAAAAATAAAATTAATCGTAAAAACAGTATTTCTAAAGAAGATTTAGAAAAAGATGAAATTACAAATAAATACGATTTACTAGTTTTTGGTAAAGAAGAAGAAAAACTAGATTATAAATTAGCTACATGCTGTAATCCTATACCAGGAGATGCAGTTTTTGGTTTTTTAACCATCAATGAAGGCATAAAAGTGCACAAAAAAAATTGTCCAAATGCATTAAGCATGCAATCTAATTACGCATACCGTATTATGCAGGCAAAATGGATAGATTCTTCGCAACAAGAATTTGCAGCGCAGATAACACTTTCTGGAATAGATAACTTAGGATTAGTAAATGATATTACTAAAGTAATTTCTTCTAACATGCATGTTAACATGAATAGTATTAGTTTTCAAAGTGATGACGGAATTTTCTCTGGAAAAATAAATGTTATCGTAAAAAACAGAGCATTATTAAAAAAACTTATGGAAAACCTTAGAAAAATAAACGGAATAGACAAAGTAACCCGCGCTTAACCCCCGTTGTTAATAACCTGATGATAATACAGTCCTGAAACTAAGAAATAAATAGAGCATACCTAAAAAAAAAATGTAAATTTGCCACGATTATGAGTGCAGATATAGAAACAAAGAATCAAGAAATTGTAAAAAACGTATTTACTGCTTTTTTAGAGGAGAACAGCCATAGAAAAACACCAGAACGTTACGCGATTCTACAGGAAATCTACAATAGCGAAGAACACTTCGATATAGAGTCTTTATACTTAAATATGAAGAATAAAAAATATCGCGTTAGTAGAGCTACATTATACAATACCATAGAGTTACTTTTAGATTGTGGTTTAGTAAGAAAACACCAGTTTGGTCAAAACCAAGCTCACTATGAGAAATCTTACTTTAACAAACAACATGATCATATTATTCTTGGAGATACTGGCGAAGTTATAGAATTTTGCGACCCAAGAATACAGTCTATAAAAAAAACAATAGAAGAGGTTTTTGAAATTGAAATCACAAAACACTCACTCTACTTTTACGGGAACCGAAAAAAAACAACAAAAAACAACTAACTACAATGGCGGTAGATTTACTACTAGGTTTACAATGGGGAGATGAAGGCAAAGGAAAAATTGTCGATGTATTAACCTCCAAATACAACATTATTGCACGTTTTCAAGGTGGACCAAATGCAGGACACACCTTAGTATTTAATGGTAAAAAACACGTATTACATACAATTCCTTCAGGAATTTTTCACGACGAAGCAACAAATTTAGTTGGTAACGGAGTGGTAATAGACCCTGTAATATTTAAAAAGGAATTAGATAAATTAGAAGAACAAAATGTAGATTACAGAAAGTCTCTTTTAATTTCTCGTAAAGCGCACATTATTTTACCAACACATCGTTTATTAGATGCTGCAAGTGAAACCTCTAAAGGAAAAGCTAAAATAGGCTCTACTTTAAAAGGTATTGGTCCAACATACATGGACAAAACTGGTAGAAATGGTTTACGTGTTGGAGACTTAGAATTAAGTGATTGGAAAGAAAAATATAGAGCTTTAGCAAATAAGCATGAAGCTATGATTTCTTTTTATAATGTAGATATACAATACGATTTAGAAGAGCTAGAAGCAGAATTCTATGAAGCAGTTAAAGTTTTAAAATCGTTAACATTTATAGATTCTGAAGAATATATATATCAAGCCCAAAAAGCTGACAAATCTATACTTGCAGAAGGCGCGCAAGGGTCTCTTTTAGACATTGATTTTGGTACGTATCCATTTGTTACATCGAGTAATACAACAGCAGCAGGAGCTTGCACAGGTTTAGGTGTAGCACCAAATAAAATAGGAGATGTCTTTGGTATATTTAAAGCCTATACAACTCGTGTTGGTTCTGGACCATTCCCTACAGAGTTATTTGATGACGATGGAGCGACAATGGCAAAAATTGGACATGAATTTGGCGCAACTACAGGACGCCCAAGACGTTGTGGATGGTTAGATTTAGTAGCTTTAAAATATGCTTGTCAAGTAAATGGTGTAACACAATTAATGATGATGAAAGCAGATGTACTATCTGGTTTTAAAACATTAAAAGTTTGTACAGCCTATAATTATAAAGGTGAAACCATTTCGCATTTACCTTATAATATAGAGCCAGAAAACGTACAACCAATTTACACAGACTTTAATGGTTGGGCAGAAGACTTAACTGAAATGAGTGAAGCTTCGCAATTACCAGCCACACTAAATGAGTACATTGCCTTTTTGGAAAAAGAATTAGAAATTCCTATTACAATAGTATCTGTTGGACCAGACAGAAAACAAACTATTTTTAGATAAACTCTAAAAAAGACTATTTTAAAAAACCTATCAGAAATTTCTGATAGGTTTTTTTTATATCTTTGAGCCAACCAAAAAATCCCTATCGCTATTTATGAATTTAGAGCCGCTTAATTTCAACCCTTATAATATTATTATAATTGCAGGTATAATACATGGAGTCATCTTTAGTATTATATTATTAATAAACAGAAAACTCAAATCTAAAACTAACAATTTTCTAGCACTTACGGTATTATCTTTATCCTTAAGCAACTTACAATATATGTTTATGGACACAGGCTTTATATCTAGATATAGATATGAAACTAATGATGTTTTATTTATTCCTTTTGAATTTTTAATGCTGCCATTTTTTTACTTATTTGTAAAAAGTTATATAAATAAAATAAATAATAAAAATGAAAAATGGTGGTTATTTATTCCTTTCACTTTTTGCCTTTTATACTTACTAACAACAAATTCTGTTAATAATGATCTTGCAATTATTAAACTCTTCAATCTAGTTATTGAGTATGTTTCAATACTATTTACCCTATTTATTATTTTCATGATATTTAGGGTTATTACTATTTATGAAAAAAAGCATTCAGAATATAATAGCTCTAAAGTAATAGTAAAAACAAAATGGCTTAAACGATTTTTATATTTAGGCTTAATACTTTGTCTATTATGGTTTGCTTCTTTAAACGTTTTTGAAAATGTATTTAAAGAAGGCTTTTATAAACTATATCCGCTTTGGATTGGTATGTCTATATTAATATATTGGATAGGTTACACAGCTATTTTGCAAAAACATTTATATAAGGAGCGAAAAGAAATAAGAACTCTTATTAAAGATACAAAAAAACTAAAAACTAGTACTAGTAGCAAAAAAAACAACTCTAAACTATTTGATGATATAACTAATTGGATTCATGAAAACAAACTATACTTAAACCCTAGTTTAAACTCTGATACAATTACAAGCAAATTTAAAATTAGCAATAGTTATTTATCTCAAATATTTAACACACATAGCGAATTAAATTTTAATGATTTCATTAATCAATTAAGAATAAAAGAAGCAGAACGAATGCTCCAAAATAAAGCTTACGATTCTTATACAATAGTAGCCATTGGCTTAGAATCTGGTTTTAATTCTAAATCTAGTTTTTATACAGCATTTAAAAAATTCACTAATAAAACGCCAGCACAGTATAAAAAAAATGTCCGAAATCTTTAACTTTATAAAAATATTGGACTTTAAAACCTAAAACCATTAGTACTATTGTTTCATTAACAATAATTAACATAAAACCAAATGAAACAAAACATTGTAAAAACGCTATTACTTATTATATTAACATCTGTTCTTTTTAATTGTGAAAAAGAGGATACACTTATAGTAGAAAATGACAGAAATAAAGTTAAAAAACCTTTTATTCTTTCTAAACTTAATAAAACAGAAACATTCTCTAACATCAGTATTAAAAACAAATTAGAAACTATTTCTAAAACCATTAATAAGCAAACACATAATAAAGATGTCATTTCAAATGAGCATGGTTTTACTATAAATACAGAACAAGCAACTTATATAGAAAACACAGCAACCAACTACCACTCCTATACCTTTCCTATACCTTTCCTATACAAAGATTAATAGAAACAGAAGCTCTTGAAAATTTAGTGCTTAGTTTACAAAATGATGGAACATATAAAATAGCTTTAGTTACTTACACAATAACAGCACAAGAAAAACAGTCTATACTAAATGAAGGTACTATTAACTTAGAAGACAAGATTACTATTACTTATATAGATGATGAAAACTTAATAAACAATTTATTAAATAAAGCTACTACTACAGAGCAATGCTTAGTTTACGACTATAGTTATGGAGCATGCGATAATAGAGACACTTACATACATGAATCTCAACCCTTTGCAAATGGTGGCATGTGTACGGGCTCTACGCAAACAATTATAGGCGCAAGTTACGATATGGATTGCCTAGACGGTATTAGTACGGATAATGGCTTTCCAGGTAGTGGTACAGTTAGTACCAATACAGGAACAAGTACAAATAACCAAACCAATAACGGAGGCGCAGATCCTACGCACATAGTAGTTACTGCCCCTGTAGTTTTACAACCATGGCAACAAGTAGTTTCTTGTTTAAATACTGTTAACGAAACAGGTAGCAATGGTTACACTCCAGGAATGGCTACTTGGTTACAGACTCAACCAAAAAATGTTGTAGGATTAATTAATAGTTTACTTCAAACAAATAATTGTAATTCTAACTCTCAAATAAACAGTATTCTAATAATTCAAACCATGATGGCTAATTCTAATTTAACGATAGAACAAGCTATATTTGAAACAACCAATGGACTTGCTGTTAACTTAATAAACTCCGAGGCAATAGATATAGAAAAAGAATTAGAATGTTTCAATTTAAATCAAGAAGCAAAATTAACTATTTACATGCAACAGCCAACAGAGAATACAGATATAGTCATTGGTCAGAATCAAACAGGTCATGCATTTATAGGTATCGAACAAAATGGAGTTATTAGACAATTCGGATATTATCCAGAAACAGGAGCTAGCCAAGCTTTACTAGCTGTAGGTGTTGATTATACTCCTGAAATAAGAAGAAATAATAATTATCTTTACCATGTAAGCATTTCTCAGAATATTTCAAGTTCACAATTAACAGAAATAGTGAACTATGCTATAAACTACCCCACTCCATACAACGTAAACAATTATGCATGCACCGATTATGCAATAGAAATAGGAAATTTAGGAGGCATGAATTTACCATCAACCACTGTCAACTACATAACTTTTTCTGGTAGGAGTCTTGGAGTTTTAGGTCAAGAAGTTAGAGCAATGGATTCCAACGAAACTAGAACAATAACCACCAACAGTACTAACTCTCCTTCATCTCAAGGAGACTGCAACTAATACATCTAAAAAAATGAAAAAAATTTCAACATTAATAATTGTAGTTATTATAACTCTATCATGTAAGAGTCAAAATTATTCAGAAAAAGAAATGATAGAACAATTCGCTATTGATTTATTTAATGACCAAATTAAGCCAGAAACTATTGTAGAAAAATATATTTATGTTTCAAAAGAACTAGATACAAAAATACCATACGAAAAACGAGAACAAGGATATGCTGAATTAATTAAAGAAACTAGAGCAGGAAAAGGTGTAGATGGAGTTTGGGTATATCCTAACATACACTTAAAAGCTATAAAAAAGCCCAAAGCATACTTGTATGAAGAATACAGCAATTTAATCAGTGTAAATATTAATAACATAGAAACTATTAAAGACAGAGTTTATGTAATATTAAACACTAAAAAGACAAAGATTCTAGCATACATATTACTAAACGAAACAAAAAACAAAATACTATCCTTAAGTCTTTTAGGAAAAGACGATACAGCATACTTTATTCAATTATAGTTATAACCCTAAACTAAATAATATATTTAATGTTTTTGCTTTTAGGTTAAAATTAATATAAACCTAGATTAAAAATATCTTAATACACAATGTCTCCTCATTATAATCATTATTTTTGCTCAAACTATAAATTTTGAAGCATATTAAATTCCTATATATCATTGTTTTTATTTTTGCATTTACTTCTCTAAATAATGCACAAGCACAACAACGTAAAAACATAGAAATAAAAGATTCTGGAGCTTTTGGCTCAAAAGACGAAGCCAAGTATCCAGGAGCAAGCATACTAACACGAAGCGATGCAGGGCAAGTACATGTATTTCATGATGGTATAGATATGTGGTGCGACCAAGCCGTTTTATATGGTAAAGAGAATTTTGTAGAAGCTTATGGCAATGTTCTCATGAAACAAGGAGACACCATACAATTAGTTGCTAAATATGCTGAATATAGTGGCAAAACAAAACTAGCATTTGTAAAAGGAGAAGTGGTATTAACAGAACCTAGTTCTACCTTAACTACCGAAAAATTGTTTTTTGACCGTGCTAAACAAGAAGCTTTTTATAACGATTTTGGGCAAGTAGTAAGAGATTCCTCTGGCACCATAACAAGTACAGTTGGTCGTTATTATATGAAAACTCAAAAGTACCGTTTCCTTAATACTGTTAAATTGGTTAATCCAGAATATGTACTAACTACAAACCAATTAGACTTTTACTCAGAGTCTGGACATGCCTATATGTATGGTCCGTCAAAAATAGTAGGAGAAACAAGTACTATTTATTGCGAACGAGGTTTTTATGATACTAATAACGATACAGGATATTTTATTAAAAACTCTAAAATAGACTACGATAATAGAGAAGTTAAAGGAGATAGTATGTATTTTGATCGTAAACGAGACTTTGCATCGGCCTCAAACAACATTAAAATTACAGACACCATAAATAATAGTATTATAAAAGGGCATTATGCCGAAGTCTACAAATCTAAAGATTCTACATTTATAACTAAACGAGCTTTAGCCATTTCTGTTCAGGAAAAGGATTCTATTTACATGCACGCCGATACCTTAATGGTTACAGGAAAAGAAAGCAATAGAATTACTAGAGCTTACAGAAATGCCAAAATTTACAAATCGGATTTAAGTGGTAAAGCAGACTCCATTCATGTAGACCACCAAACAGGGTTAACAAAGTTTATAAATTTAGCTAAATTATCTTCAAAAGATCCTTTTGCCGCCCCCAGAAAACCAGTACTTTGGAGTATAGAAAACCAAATTACAGGAGATACAATACACTTAAAATCTAATCCAGAAACCGAAAAAATAGACTCTTTAATAGTATTTAACAACGCTTTTTTAATAAGTAAGGATACTATTAGCGATGATGGCTACAGCCAAATAAAAGGAAAACGTTTAGTTGGGTTATTTGATAAAAACAATCAATTAAGTAACGTTAATATCTATAAAAATGCAGAATCGATTTTCTATTTAAGAAATGAAAAAGATGAACTAATAGGTATAGATAAAGCGACTTCTGCTAATATAGAAATGCTTTTTGAAAACGGAGACATTGTAATATACAAAAGGCTTTTTGAGCCAGGTGCTAAAACCTATCCTGAAAAAGACATCCCAGTTAATGCTAGAAAGTTAAAAGGATTCGATTGGAGACCAGAAGAACGACCTAAAAGTGTAGAAGACCTTTTTAGTGATGATCCTCCTTTAAATTTACCCACAATAAAAGGGTTAGCTCCTTTTGTCCCTGAAGAAGAATTTTTTGATGAAGATTTGTTAAAACGTGTTGAAAAAGCAGATGCAGAAAGTAAACCAAAAATTAGAGTTAGCGATAAAAAGGAAGTAAAACCATCTAAGGCATCGAGGCAGATTCCAAAGAAATTTGTAGACCCTAGACAAAAAGAAGAACCACTATTACCTACTGATTCTAAAATTAAAACAAAACCAAAAACTAAAGATAAAAAACCTATTATTTCGTCTAAAGAATAAATGACAAACAATTTCTTTAAATACCAAGCGCAAACTACACCACACCCGCTAGCAAAAGAAATTTCGCATGCAGAAGGCTCCTATATATATGACACAGATGATAAAGCCTATTTAGATTTTGTTGCTGGAGTTTCGGCTTGTAGTTTAGGACATAGGCATCCAAAAGTTGTATCAGCAATAAAGACTCAATTAGATAAGTATTTACATGTTATGGTGTATGGAGAATATATACAACAACCAGCAGTAGAACTTTGTAAAACGCTAGCAAAATATTTACCACATCCTTTAGAAAAAACCTATTTAGTAAATTCTGGAACAGAAGCTATAGAGGGCGCTATAAAACTAGCTCGGCGGGCAACAGGTAGAAGTCAAGTAATAGCAGCTCACAATGCTTACCATGGTAACACCATGGGATCATTAAGCTTAATGGATTTTGAAGAACGTAAAGCGCCTTTTAGACCCTTATTACCAGATGTAAGCCATATAACTTTCAACTACGAACCTCATTTTAAACACATTACAACAAAAACAGCTTGTGTTATTCTAGAAACTATACAAGGAGGAGCAGGTTTTATAGAGCCAAAAAATAATTATCTAAAAAAATTAAAAGCGCATTGTGAAGCAGTAGGAGCTCTTTTAGTATTAGATGAAATTCAACCAGGCATTGGGAGAACAGGTTCTTTATTTGGTTTCGAAAACTATAACTGTATTCCAGATATTTTAGTTACAGGAAAAGGTCTTGGAGGAGGCATGCCTATAGGTGCTTTTACTGCTTCTACAAAACTAATGGATACCTTACAAGACAGTCCTAAACTGGGACACATAACAACTTTTGGAGGTAATCCAGTAATTGCAGCAGCTGCATTGGCAACCTTAAAAGAAGTGACAGAAAGTGACTTAATGTCACAAACCTTAGAGAAAGAACAATTAATAAGACAACATTTACAACACCCACTAATCACAGAGATTAGAGGAAAAGGATTAATGCTAGCAGCTATAACAGGCTCTGCGGAAATTGCCAACCAAGTAATATTAGAAGCACAGAACCAAGGTTTAATCCTCTTTTGGTTGTTGTTTGAAACTAAGGCCATACGTATAACTCCACCTTTAACTATTTCTAATGAAGACATTATTAAAGGCTGTGGCATTATTATTGCAATCCTTAATAAAATTGAGCATAAATAAGCTTCTAGTAACGTTTTAATTATCAAGTAAAAAACATCAAAAAAGAGTTATTACTGTTAGAGTTGTTGATTACTTTGTTAAAAACATTGTCTGAAACAACACTAAAAAAAGTTATAAGAACGTTACATTTATTATGAAGTTATACGTTTAATTGATTAATAGTGCTATTACAATTAAATCCTAGAAAACGTGCCTATGGAATTTAGTCAAGACAGAAATAACAACTTATCGTTAACAAAATTCGAATCGATGTTAAAAACAAACAATGTTTTGTTCTTTGACTCTAACGAATTTGAAAATATAATACACCATTACCTTAATCAAGGTAAAGTAGCTCTTGCAAAAAAAGCTATAAAACTAGGATTGGAGCAGCACCCTTCCTCTATAACATTAAAACTATTTAAAGTCGAAATATTTGTTTTTGAAAACAAATTAAAAGAAGCTAATATACTCTTAGATGAGTTACACGACTTAGAACCTACAAACGAAGAAGTATACATACAGAAAGCTAATATTTTATCCAAAGAAGATAAACATGAGAAAGCTATTGAAGTACTTAAATACGCTATACAGTTAGCAGATGAGAATGCAGATCTATATTCTTTAATTGGCATGGAATATTTATTCTTAGATCAATTTGAAAATGCTAGAGACTATTTTATGAAATGTCTAGAGGAAGATTTAGAAGATTATTCTGCTTTATATAATGTTATTTATTGTTTCGATTTCCTAGATCAAAGAACAGAAGCAATAGCATATTTAAATACATATTTAGATAGAAACCCTTATTGTGAGGTCGCTTGGCATCAATTAGGGAGACAATATTTTGAATTAGAACTCTATTCTAAAGCGTTAAATGCTTTCGATTTTGCAATTATTTCTGACGATACTTTTGTTGGAGCTTATTTAGAAAAAGGAAAAGTTTTAGAAAAATTAAAACGCTATAATGAAGCTATTGAAAACTATAGTATTACATTAAAATTAGAAGACCCAACCTCTTTTGCTTTACTAAGAATAGGAAGTTGTCATGAAAAATTAGGCCAAGAAGATTTGGCTGTTCAATATTATTATAGAACAGTACATGAAGACCCTTTACTAGATAAAGGCTGGGTTGCTATCACTAAGTTTTATAGTAGAAAAAAGAACTATCAAAAAGCATTATACTATATTAATAAAGCCATAAATATAGATAGCGAAAATGTAATTTACTGGAAGTTGTATGCTCAAATAAATCATAAGTTAAACTTTCTAGAAGAAGCTGAACGTGGCCATAAACGTGCTATAGAATTAGGTAACTACGAATTAGACACTTGGTTGATTCGCGGAGATCTTTTAAAAGAGTTAGGTGAACCAGAGGCGGCAACATTTAATCTAATACAAGCAGCAGAATTTTACCCAGAAAATGCTGAAATAGAATTTCGTTTAGCAGGATTATATTTTATGTTATTAGAAACCGAAAAAGCAACTTATCATCTTAAAAATGCAATGAGATTTAACTCGGAACATATTATTGTTCTAGAAGAGCTTTTTCCAGAAATTTACCACTCTAATACCGTTAAAAGGTTACTTAAAAACTAAATAATAGTATTTAGTTTTTAAGTTTAAATAAAATACCACATAGACATTATACCTGTGTTTTTTGTTAAAGCTTTACAATAATAATCAAAGCTTATAAACAAAAAAAATAACCTATTGGAGAACTAAGGGTATAACTAAATTTGCATACCTTTGGGACATAACTAACTGAGAGTTTTTTTAAGATATGCAAAGACGTTTATTAGACTATTTTATTATCGCATTAAAAGGAGTAGCAATGGGAGCTGCAGATGCAGTCCCTGGAGTATCTGGGGGAACTATAGCTTTTATATCTGGTATTTACGAAGAGTTAATAACAACAATAAGTAATGTAAATTTATCCTTACTTAAAACACTACGCAATAAAGGTATAAAAGCGTTTTGGACGCAAATAAACGGAAACTTCCTTTTAGCATTGCTATCTGGTATTATTATTAGTTTTGTTTCTTTTATGCGTCTTGCCAAATACTTAATAGAATATCACCCTGTATTAATTTGGTCTTTCTTTTTTGGGTTAATAGTTGTGAGTATATATTTCATTGGAAAACAAATAACCAAGTGGAATATATTAACCGTTATAGCTCTAATTATAGGTGCCGGTGTTGCCTTTTATATCACTAGTTTACCTTCTCTAGCTGCAAATACCAATCCATATTACTTATTTTTTGCAGGTGCTTTAGCTATTTGTGCAATGATACTACCTGGGATTTCAGGATCATTTATACTAGTTATACTAGGAGCTTACAAAACATTAAGTGATGCCTTTCATAATTTTGATATAAAAAAAATAGCCATATTTGCTGTAGGGGCTTTAGTAGGGTTATTAAGTTTTAGCCATGCACTAAAGTGGTTATTTAAAAATTATCGTAATACAACTCTAGCAATACTTACAGGCTTTATTTTAGGATCTTTAAATAAAGTTTGGCCATGGAAACAAACCATATCTGTAATGGACGATATAACGGGGAATATTGTACCATTTTCATCTGTATCAGATTTAGGAACATTATCAGTATTTCAAAAAAACACAAATAACTTTGAATCCTATAAAACAGTAATAGAACAAAGTATTTCTCCATTAAACTATTCAAAATTAAATGCAATAGATCATCAATTAACTTTTGCTATTATTTTAATGATAACAGGATTTTTAACTATTTTCATACTAGAAAAAATAGGTAGTAAAACTAAATAATGCGACATACTAGAACACTTACAGATAAACTTTTTTTAGTCTTTAAAGGGCTAGCCATGGGAGCCGCAAATAAAGTTCCTGGAGTTTCTGGAGGTGTCGTAGCCTTTGTAGCCGGTTTTTATGAAGAATTTATTTATTCTCTAAAACATGTAAACGGAACTGCTTTTCGCTTATTATTTAATGGTCGATTTAAAGCTTTTTATAAATACATTAATGGTTCTTTTTTAAGCTTATTATTTCTAGGAATGATTGTAAGTTATTTTAGTGTTTCTAAAATTTTAGACTACCTCATTCAACACTATCAACTATATGTTTGGAGTGTGTTTTTTGGGATGATAATAGGCTCAATTTATTATATGGGTAAAGACTTTAAGGATTGGAAGCTAACAACTACCTCTACTTTATGTATTGGAGCTATATTAGGATTAAGTATTAGTTTTTTAGATCCTGCTATGGGAAATGACAACTTATGGTTTGTTTTTTTCTGTGGAATCATTAGTGTATCAGGCATGACATTACCTGGGTTTTCTGGTTCTTTCATTTTAATTTTATTAGGTAATTATGTTCTACTATTAGTAGACTCTGTAAACGCTTTATACGATACCGCATATGAAGTTTTTGGCGGTAATTTTAGTTTTACAGAAAATGCAGAGCGAATAAGAATGCTTAAGGTGCTAGCCTCATTTACTCTAGGTTCTATAGTTGGGCTTGTTAGTTTTTCTCATGTTTTAAATTATATCTTAAAACACTATAAAAGTATAACTATGACCTCAATTATTGGCTTTATTATTGGTTCATTAGGAGTAGTTTGGCCATGGAAGGAAACTATTTATAAAACTAGAGGTAACGGACAATATATATTAGACTCTACCGGTAAACAAATTACAGAAAATTATAAACGTTTTATCCCCGAATTAAATACAGAAACAGGATTAGCAATACTCTATATATTATTAGGAATTGCTATTGTTTTAGGACTAGAACTCTACGGTAAAAAAATGAAAAAGCACAATGCGTAAATTTGGCTTAATAGGAAAAAACATAGATTACTCTTTCTCAAGAGAATATTTTAAAAATAAATTTAAAGACGAAAACATTGCAGATACTACTTATGTAAACTTTGACTTAGAAGTTATATCTCTATTCGATATACAAACAAGACAAACACCAAATTTATCAGGATGTAATGTTACAATTCCATACAAAGAAACTATTATCCCCTATTTAGATAAACTTAATAAAACAGCAAAAAAAATAGGAGCTGTAAACACTATTAAAATTAGCAAAAAAGGCAAGTTTATCGGTTATAATACAGACTATTATGGTTTTAAAAAAACACTAGAGCCACATTTAAAAAAACACCATAAAAAAGCTTTAATATTAGGAACTGGTGGCGCTAGCAAAGCTGTAGCATATGCTTTAAAACAATTAAATATAAAATATAGTTTTGTGTCACGTACTATATCTAAACAATCAAAATATACATACGATATACTTTCAATAAAGAGTATTAATAAACATACAATATTAATTAACTGTACTCCATTGGGGACTTACCCAGACATAGATGCTTGTCCTAATATTCCATACGGAGGCATAACAGAAAAACATATTCTTTTCGATTTAATCTACAATCCAGAAGAAACCACCTTTCTAAAGTTAGGAAAACAACAAGGAGCAACTATTATTAACGGATACAAAATGTTAGAGTTACAAGCCGAAAAATCATGGCGTATCTGGAACAAATAAACCACTAATAATTATGTAAAAATGATTGTTCCTCCTTTCATTATTTATTTAAAATGATGTATATCGTTATAAATAATGAACTTTTACTATCTTTAACGTCTAATTTTTTGAAAAAACCTTAAACATTTAATAAAATGTCAGAGCAAGATAACCTGCAAAATGCAGATGGAAAAAACGAAGTAAACAAGGTCGTAAATACGCCAAGTGAAATGTCTGTAAGCAACCAAGATACCCATCAAGAACCTGTTAATGAAGCTACTAATAATATAGAAGACACCATAGTAGAAGTGGAAAAAACAATTAAAACTACTGACTCAACCAATACAGACGATGATGTTATTAATGAAATCGATGACGCAAATGCTGAAGATGCTGAAGACGAAGGCAATAGCGAAAGACACACTATAGAAGAGAAGGATTACCACTCAATGTCTTTAGATGAATTAGTTATTGAGTTAGAAAAATTAGTGAAAAATGAAAAAGTGCAAGCCATTAAATCTCATGTTGATGGTATAAAAAATGAATTTAATACTAAATTCAATACGCTATTAGAAGAGAAAAAAGAAGAATTTTTATCGCAAGAAGGGAATGCAATAGATTTCCATTATAGCAACCCATTAAAACGTAATTTTAATGACTCTTTTAAAGAGTACCGTTCTAAACTAAATGCTCATTATAAAGGTATAGAGAAAAACCTTAAAGATAATTTAGAAATTAGACTACAAATCATAGAAGACATTAAGGCATTAACTGCTAATGATGAATCTATGAATACTAAATACAAGCAATTTAAGGATATACAAGATCGTTGGAAAAATGCTGGTCCTATACCTAGAGATAAGTATAATAATGCTTGGAATAGTTACCACTTTAATGTTGAAAAATTCTATGATTTATTACATTTAGATAGAGACCTTAGAGATAAAGATTTTGCGCATAACCTTGATAAAAAGACAAAAATTATTGAGAGAGCAGAAGAACTAGCTCAAGACGATAATATTAACAGATCTTTTAGGGAATTACAAGTATTACATAAACTTTGGAAGGAAGACTTAGGCCCTGTTTCTAAAGAACATAGAGAGATTATTTGGGAACGCTTTAAAGCTGCAACTAAAGTTATTAACGATAAAAGACAAGATTACTTTGCTAACCTAGATAAGCTTTATGAGAAAAACTTAGAAGTTAAGCACGGAATTATTGCTAAAATTGAAGAAAAATCTAACGAAATAATTAAATCTCATAGTGGCTGGCAAAATGCTATAAAAACTATAGAAGCTCTAAGAGAAGAATTCTTTAAAGCAGGTAAAGTACCTATTAAAGTTAATGAAGCTACATGGGCTAAATTTAAGGATGCAGTTAGAGATTTTAATAAAAAGAAAAATGCTTTTTATAAAGACTTAAAAAAAGACCAATTTGCAAACCTTGAAAAGAAACTAGCTTTAATAAAAATAGCTGAAGATAATAAAGACAACGAAGATTTTGAAGCTACTACGCCTTTAATGAAAAAAATTCAGGGTGATTGGAAACGTATTGGTCATGTACCTAGAAAAGATAGTGACAGAATATGGAAACAATTTAAAACAGCTTGTAATGCTTATTTTGATCGTATCCATGCAAAACGTAATGCAGCAAGTGAAGAAGAAGAAAAAGCATATACAGAAAAAGAAACACTTTTAGCAGAAGTTAAAGATGTAAAACTAGCTGGCGAACAAAAAGCAGATTTAGCTACCATAAAAGACTACATCTCTAAATGGAAAACTATTGGTCGCGTTCCTAGTAAAAAACGTAAAATTGAAGGGGACTTTAATAATGCTTTAGATAGTTTATTCAAGACATTAGACATGAATAAAAACGAGGTAGAAATGATTAAGTTTGAAAACAAACTTCAAGATCTTTCTACAGCAAGCGACTCTAGAGTACTAGATAATGAGCGCTCTTTTATTAGAAAGAAAGTGGATGAAATTAAAGGAGAAATAAATCAATTAGAAAATAACTTATTATTCTTTAAGCACGCGGATGATAAGAACCCTCTAGTAAAAAGTGTCCATGACAATATTAAAAAGCATAAGGACTCTTTAGTAATTTGGAATAGTAAACTAAAAAGAATTAAAGAATTATATAAGCAACCTAAGCCTGCTACTGAAAATTCAGAGCCTGAAGCTTAGATTAAGTAAAAAAATAATTTGTATTAGTGTAAAAACCTTCTCTATGAGAAGGTTTTTTTTATAAGTAATTAAACCATTTATGATAAATTTAGTCAAAATAACAACTTTAAGTTATAGAAAATGAAAAAAAACATACCCATTATACTTACCGTATTTCTATTAATTCTTTATAGTTGTTCTAAAAACGAAGACAACACCCCTACAGATCAAAATAACACCCCTCCATCAGTTAACACAACTCCCAACATATTACTTATAATAGCAGATGATATGGGAAAAGATGCCACTTTTGGTTTTACAGAAGGAACTATAAAACCTAACACACCCAATATTAATAATATTAAGAATTCTGGGGTGACATTTAATAATTGTTGGGTATATCCTACTTGTACACCAACAAGAGCTTCAATAATAACAGGAAAATACGGCTACAGAACAGATATTAAATGGGTTGGTGGCGAGCTTGATAATACAGAAACTATATTACATAAATACATTAAAGAACAAACAAATAATGCATATACAACAGCAATAGTAGGCAAATGGCATTTATCTGGTAATAGCTCTATGGGTATAAATCCTGAAGATTTTGGTATGGATTACTATGCAGGGTTAACTGGCGGTGGTGTACAAAGTTACAACCAATGGTTACTTACAGAAAGTGGACAGCAAACAAATGAAACAAGTTATATAACAGAAAAATTTACAGATTTAGCTATAGATTGGGTATCTGTTCAAAATAAACCATGGTTTTTATGGTTAGCATACACAGCTCCACATACACCTTTTCATGCACCACCAATAGAAATGCATTCACAAGGGAATTTACCAAATTATGTTAATGGCATGGACGCTACACCATATTATATGGCAGCAATTGAAACTATGGATTATCAAATTGGTCGGCTTTTAAACAGCATGTCTGAAAACGAAAGAGAAAATACCATTATCATTTTTGTAGGAGATAATGGAACTCCTAATCAAGTCGCTCAATTTCCATATTCTTCCTCCACTGCAAAAGGATCTTTAAATCAAGGAGGGATAAATACTCCTTTATTTGTTTCTGGACCTAATGTATCTAGAATAGGAGCTACAGACAATAATTTAATTACAAGTACTGATTTATTCGCAACAATAGCAGAATTATCAGGTATTTCTGTAACAGAAATAAACGACAGTAAAAGTTTTAAAACATTACTTTCTGAAACATCTACAATTCGTGATTTCCAATATTCTGAAAAAAATGATGGCATAAATGATCTTTGGACCATAAGTAATGGTCTATATAAATTAATTGTAAATGCTAATGGAAATGAAGAAATGTACAATTTAAATTCTGATCCTTATGAAGGAAATAATTTATTAAATGAGCCATTAAATATTAACCAATTAGAAGCAAAAACAGCCTTAGAAAATGAACTAATCCAAATAAGAAACTAAATCATGCAACTTCTTTATGTTTATACTCTAATCTCACTTTTTAGGTGAGATTTTTTGTTATTATCAATAATACAAAACAACAATAAACCATATAAACAACTCAAATTCAATTAATTTGATTATTTTTTGATAAAAATCATACATTATTAAACGTATTATTAAGTAAAAAATACATTTAATGGAAAAATAGAATAGCTCTTCTTTTCTCAATTAGTTTATTATACTTTTAAGATTAAATAATTTTAATATAAAAACATATGAGACTGCCCTTAACATTAGCATTAGTTTTATTACTATTAAATGCCTGTAAACCTAAAGAACAAGAACATAGTAATAGTTCTGAAAAAACAAAACAAGATTTTACACAATATGTAAATCCTTTTATTGGAACTAGTAAAATGGGTCATGTATTTCCAGGAGCTACAGCTCCGTTTGGAATGGTACAATTAAGCCCACAAACTAATTTTGAAGTTATGTTTAACGATGACGAAAAATACAACTCAGAAACTTACGAATATTGTGCTGGTTATCAATACAGAGATTCTACTATTATAGGTTTTGCTCACACTAACTTTAGTGGTACTGGTCATTCAGATTTAGGTGATTTCCTTGTTATGCCAACAACAGGAAAGCTAACACTAGATCCTATAAAGACCTTAAAGGGTGAAAAAGGGTTTTACTCTACTTTTTCTCATAAAAATGAAACTGCATCTCCAGGTTATTATAAAGTAGATTTAGAAAGTTATAATATTAAAGCTGAGCTAACAGCTAGTGAACGTGTGGGATTTCACCAATACACCTTTCCAAAATCTAACAATGCTCATATTATATTAGATCTCGTTTATAATGTATACCATCATGATAATAAAAATGTGTGGACTTTTATTCGTGTAGAAAACGACTCCCTAGTAACTGGTTATAGACAAACTAAAGGTTGGGCTAAAACAAAAAAAGTGTTTTTTGCTATGCAATTTTCTAAACCTTTTAAGAGTTACGGACATAAAAAATATGATACTGTTAAATATGATGGTTTTTATAGACGTTTTAATCAAGAAGAAAACTTTCCAGAAATAGCAGGGAAAGACATACGTGCTTATTTTAATTTTAATACTACCGAAGGAGAAAAAATTAATATAAAGTTTGCCTTATCTCCTGTAAGTACCTCTGGAGCTCTAAAAAACTTAAAAACAGAAATACCACATTGGGACTTTAATAAAAGCCATAATGACACAAAAGAGAAATGGAATAAAGAACTTTCAAAAATTGAAGTAACAACTTTAACAGAGGATAATAAAAAAACATTTTATTCTGCCTTATACCATACTAACTTATCCCCTATTTTGTATGAAGATGTCGATGGACAATACAGAGGCTTAGACCAAAACATTCATACTTCAAATAGTTTTACTAATTATACCATTTTTTCGCTTTGGGATACCTATAGAGCATTACACCCTTTATTTAATATTACTCAACCTGAACGTAATAACGACATGATAAAATCTATGTTAGCACACTATGATGAAAGTGTACATAATATGTTGCCTATTTGGAGCCATTATGCAAATGAAAATTGGTGTATGATTGGCTATCATGCAACATCTGTAATTGCAGATGCTATGGTAAAAAACGTAGGTGATTTTAATTATAACCGAGCATTAAAAGCCTCTGTTAACACAGCTAATGTGAGGTATTTTGATGGTTTAGGTGATTATATAGATTATAAATATGTCCCTGAAGACAAAAGCCATTCTTCTGTTTCTAAAACTTTAGAATACGCGTATAATGATTGGTGTATTTCTCAAATTGCAAAACAAATTGGAGAAACTAAAACAGAAGAAGAGTTTGCTAAAAGAGCTACATATTATAAAAATGTTTATGATCCAACTATAGGTTATATGCGTCCTAAATTAGCTAATGGTGCTTTTAGAGATAATTTTGACCCAATGGATACACATGGACAAGGTTTTATTGAAGGTAATGCTTGGAATTATGGATTATATGTTCCTCAAAACATTGAAAATATGATTGATATGATGAAAGGAAAGGAACGTTTTTCTCAGCATTTAGATTCATTATTCACAATGAAAATAGAGGATAAATATATTGAAAAGCATGAAGACATCACTAGAGACGGTATTATTGGTAATTACGTGCATGGTAATGAACCTGGACACCATATACCTTATTTATATAACTGGACAGGACATCCAGAGAAAACCCAAGAACGTGTACGTATGATAATGGATACAATGTACGATTCTAGTGTAGATGGGTTATGCGGTAATGATGATGCTGGACAAATGAGTGCTTGGTATATTTTCAGTAGCCTTGGGTTTTATCCTGTGACACCAGGGTCTCCAAATTATGCCACAGGAAGCCCGTTAATAAAAAAAGCCATTATTCATTTACAAAATGGAAAAACCTTAACTATAAAAGCTAATAACCAAAGTAAAGAAAACATCTATGTAACTAAAGTATCCATAAACGGAAAAATATTAGAAAATAATACAATATCCCATGAGGATATTATAAATGGAGGGGAACTAATTTTCGAGATGAATAACCAACCTAATATACAATAAGTCACTCTAATTTTTCTTAATAATAAGCATATCTAAAAAAACCAAATCCTACTTCCTGAGGGAGGAAGTAGGATTTTGGCCCCTAACTAAACTAACCGATTATTTCTCTTTTCGCTTAAATAAGAAATAATTCTATTGTTAAAATGACACCATTTTTAAGTTTATGCTATTAACCAATTCTCTATGAAAGTTCTGATGTCATTTGTTTTATATACGCATCAAAAACAATTTTGGATTATTTAAGATTAAAAAAATTAAAGTTTTTTAGCTTCCTCCCAAAAAACGTCCATTTCTGCAAGGGTCATATCCTTTAAGTCCTTATTTATTTCTTTTGCTTTGGCTTCTAAATATTGAAACCGTTTAGAGAATTTTTTATTAGTTCGTTCTAAAGCATTTTCTGGATTTATATTTAAAAAACGAGCATAGTTAACCATAGAAAATAAAACATCTCCAAATTCGTCTTCTATGGCGTCTGTATCTCCTTTTTCTACTTCCGCTTTAAATTCTTTCAACTCCTCCTCTACTTTCTCCCATACTTGTTCTGGTTTTTCCCAATCGAAACCTACTCCAGCTACTTTATCTTGTATTCTATTCGCTTTTACTAAAGCTGGTAAGCTTTTAGGCACACCTTCCAAAACACTTTCTTTTCCTTCTTTTAATTTTAATTTTTCCCAATTACGCTTTACATCTTCCTCATTTGCAACTTTAACATCTCCATAAATATGTGGGTGTCTATATATTAGTTTTTCACATATACTATTACAAACATCTGCTATATCAAAACTATTTGTTTCACTACCAATTTTTGCATAGAACACAAGATGTAACATTAAATCTCCAACTTCTTTTTTAATCTCATCTAAATCATTATCTAAAATAGCATCACCAAGTTCGTATGTTTCTTCTATGGTTAAATGGCGTAACGTTTCCATAGTTTGTTTTTTATCCCACGGACATTGCTCTCGTAACTCGTCCATAATAGTTAATAAACGATCGAAAGCTTTTAGTTGGTCTGCTCTACTATTCATATATAAAATTGATTTTGGTAAAAGTACAATGTTGTTTTTAATTTTTTAATACAATAAAAAAATCCAGCTTAAAAAAGCTGGATTTTATATTTTGTTCTTTATAAAAGAATCTATTCTTCTTCATCAGAAGTCACAACTTCTTCTTCTAGATTCAATAATTCATTTTTTTGTAGCATATTATACCATTGCACTACTTTTTTAATATCGCTAGCATAAACTCTATCTTCGTCATAATCTGGTAATACTTCAAAAAAGTACTCTTCAAGTTTATCTTTACCATCTTTATGGCTTATACTAGTTTGCGCGCCATTTTCTTTAGCTTCTATTTTTTTAAACACCTCACGTAAAGGCACTTCTTCTGTTAAAGTATAAATGGCTATTTCACTTAAAATACTAACATTTTGTTGTATTCCTACCGAAATCTTACGATTGTCTATTAGTGATTGTGCAATAAAACCACCACGTGTTTGTGTTACTAATTGGTATAATCCTGGCTTTCCTGCAATAGCTAATATTTTATCTAATCCCATATTTATTCTTTTTTAAGGATGGCAAATATCTAGTGTTCGCTCCTTTTAAACAAGTTTTATCGTTTCTTTTTTTGATTTGGAAAACGCATTCTATAATCTATCCCTACTTTTCCTTTAGAAATGTTAGACAATTTACTTTTAATTAAGCGTTTTTTTAATGCCGATAATTTATCTGTAAATAACACTCCTTCAATATGATCGTATTCATGTTGAACAATTCTAGCTGCTATACCAGTTAACTCTACAGTATGCTTTTTAAAATCTAAATCATAATACTCAATTTTAACATTTGGCTTTCTAAATACATCCTCTCTTACATCTGGAATACTTAAACATCCTTCGTTAAACGCCCACTCTTCTCCTGTTTCTTCTATAATTACAGGGTTTATAAAAGTATGTTTAAAGTTATTTAAGTAGTCTCGCTCTTCTTGACTTAATTCTTTATCTTCTGCAAAAGGAGAAGCGTCTACAACAAATAAACGAATAGATAATCCTATTTGCGGTGCAGCGATTCCTATACCATATGCCCCATACATTGTTTCGTGCATGTTATCTACTAATTCTTTTAAATTAGGATACTCTGTTGTTATTTCCGTTGCTTTTTTCTTTAAAACAGGATCGCCGTAAGCGACTATTGGTAATATCATTACATTAAAATTTATCTATTATACAGGTAACTTTGCAATATTATTGTAGCACTAATTTCGTCTACCAGTGCTTTGTTTTGTCGTTGCTTCTTTTTTAAGCCACTACTTATCATGGTTTGCATTGCCATTTTAGATGTAAACCGCTCATCTACTCTTTTAATAGGTATGTGCGGAAAAAAAGTTCGTAACTGACTAATAAAAGGAGTTATTAAAGCTTCGCTTTCGCTGGCTTCATTATTCATTTGCTTTGGTTCCCCCACTAAAAACAACTCTACATTTTCTTTATTAGTGTACGTTTTTAAAAACTCTAATAACTCTTTGGTAGAAACAGTTGTTAATCCAGAAGCAATAATTTGCATATCGTCTGTTACCGCCAAACCGGTTCTTACTTTACCATAGTCTATTGCTAGAATCTGAGCCATTATTAATTTTTGTGCAAATTTAAGGTTTAATTAGTACATAATAAATATTATGCCAAATTATAAATTGAAACTATATTTGCAAGTAAGGATAGAACAATTTGTTTAAGCTCTTTTTTTATTGATGAGATATAATAGTTTAATGTAAAATATATTCTATATATAAATTATAGTTTTATTTTTTTATAAAACTGTTACAATAAAAACGATTGTAAAGTCTAACCTCTAGGATATTCCCTAGAAATAAAATTATACGATTTTTAACCTGTGTAAGGGATAATAAATAAAATTGAAATGAACGATTTACAACAAATTATTGAAAATGCTTGGGATGACCGAGCATTATTAAACAATGAAGAAACAACTACTGCTATTAGAAAAGTAGTAAGTTTATTGGACGAAGGGACTCTACGTGTAGCAGAACCAACAACAAATGGCTGGCAAGTTAATGAATGGGTAAAAAAGGCAGTAGTATTATATTTTCCTATTCAAAAAATGGAAACGCTTGAGGTTGGTATTTTTGAGTTTCATGATAAAATTCCTTTAAAAACTGGATATAAAGAAAAAGGTATTCGTGTAGTACCTCATGCAGTTGCTAGACATGGTGCTTATATTTCGGCTGGTACTATTTTAATGCCAAGTTATGTAAATATTGGTGCTTATGTAGACGAAGGTACTATGGTAGATACTTGGGCTACTGTTGGTAGCTGTGCACAAATTGGAAAAAATGTACACTTATCTGGCGGTGTTGGTATTGGTGGTGTTTTAGAGCCTCTACAAGCTGCTCCTGTTATTATAGAAGATAATGCTTTTATTGGATCGCGTTGTATTGTTGTAGAAGGTGTACATGTTGAGACCGAAGCGGTTTTAGGCGCTAATGTGGTACTTACTGCGTCTACTAAAATTATTGATGTTACTGGAGATGAACCTATTGAAATGAAAGGTCGTGTTCCTGCTCGCTCGGTTGTTATACCTGGTAGCTATACAAAATCATTTCCTGCAGGAGATTATAATGTGCCTTGTGCTTTAATTATTGGTAAACGTAAAGAGAGCACTAATAAAAAAACCTCTTTAAATGATGCTTTACGTGAACATGATGTAGCGGTATAGTTCTTTAATTATTGAAAAATATATAAACTCTAAGTTTTTAACCTAAAAGACTTAGAGTTTTTTATTCTGCATCTACTATCATTGTTAAGTTATTAGAATAATCTACTGTATAAGTTATATTACAACTACTCCTTCCATCGTATATAAAAAAGGTTCTCTATCCTTGTCTAACCATTCAACTCCTATATCGAATCGATAAAAAGGTGATGATAAATCTTTAAAAGGCAAATTATAGTCGATTAAATCTACGTAACTAAATTCTAAATACTTCATTCTATCAATGTATATCTCTTTTTCTTCTCCGTTAAGAAAAAAATGATGAGCTAATCCTTCTGATTTTATTATTGCTGTATTTATATTTTTAATTAAACTTTTATATTCTTCTTCATTTATCACATTCTTCCTTATGTCTCTATATTTTAGCTTTTTAAATTTTATTTAATGTGATTCAAAATCATAAAAAAAGTATCATCTAAGCTTATTGTTATTATTTGATTTTGAAACAAAACCTTTGTAGAAAAATGTCTAATTGTATCCGTTCTTTTACTTTTCATTCAAAATTAATAACTTATTATACTACAACTTGTTAAGGTTATTTTTTCTTCTTTAAATATTTTCTTTTAAAACGTTTCTTTCTATTAATCTTTAATTTAAATTGCTTTGAAGATTCTAATAATAAATTATATACATTATCAAAAGACTCTCCACTTAAACTTGCATACTCTTCAGCAATAATTCTAATCATTTTTTTAGATAACCAAAGTCGCTTCAAGTTATCCATCCGTTTTGACAGACTCATGGTTTCAAAACGCATTCTATTTAAATCTATAAGATAAAAATCGTAACGAGTATCGTTTTTCACTATTAATGTATTCCCTGGAGAGTGATCTAAAAAATTAATTTTATGTTCATGTAGTTTATAAGTAAAGGCTGTAAACTGCTTTAAAATAGTATCACGTTCTGGATATAACGGATTATGTATTAATACTCTAAAGTCTAAATCATAATTAACATGTTTACTTATGTAATAACTAGATTTTAACCCTACAGCATTTGTATTTTCTATATATGCTATTGGAAACGGTGTTAATATATTAGCCTCAGTAAGTCGTTTAGCATACTCAAAAGAGCGTCTTGCTTTAGATTTTCTTAAGTGTTTATATACAACACTATTAAATGCTTTAGGTGTTTTAAACGATTTTATATTTATAGTCTCATTTGCAACTGCAAACCTTTTAATGACATTACGTTCTCCTTTGGTTATGTACGTTCCTGTAGTATTAAAATGTGTAATACATTCTAACAATTCTGCTTTTAAATGTTCGTATTTTGGATGGATATGTACAATACTCATAGAATGTGGTTATTTTCCAAAGATATGTGAAACTAAATTTTAATAAAAGCCGAAAAAATAATATTTTGCGTACAGACACCAATTAACTAGCAGGAATTCCCTTTTTATTAGGGAAATGAGTATGAAAAACATTTTAGTAATACAAAACAAACGTATCGGAGATGTATTAATAGCTTCTGTAATTGCACAGAATATGAAAAAACTATATCCCGAAAGCTCTATTGATTATTTAGTTTACGACTATACTACTGGTGTTATTGAAAACAATCCTAATATTGATAATATTATTGTTATTAATGACGCCGAATTAAAGAAAATAGGTAACTTACTCGCTTTAATAAAAACCATAAAAAAACGTAAATACGATATTATTTTCGATCCTTATGCAAAAATGCAAAGCCGATTAATTTGTTTGTTTTCTAAAGCACCAATGCGTATTGGTTTTAAAAAACGAGAGAAAAACCCTCCGTTAAAGTTTTACACTCATAATATCTCTTTTTTAAAACAGAAATCTAAAAACTGTGGAAAAGCTATTGAGGATCGTATAAATATGATAACTTCTGTCTTCGATTATTCAAAAATAACTATAGATGAAGTACCACAAATTACATTAACAGCTAAAGAGCAGTTGTATGACAAGTTAGAAAAATACGACAAACCATTTATAATGTTAGGCATTTTAGGTAGTACACCTCAAAAATCTATGCCTTATGAATATATTGTTACCATTATAGATTATATAACTAAACATTATAATGTGAATATCCTTTTTAATTATGCGCCTCACCAAAAAGGAGATGCTTTATCTATTTATGAACAATGTGCAGATAAGGATAATATTGTTATAGATATTTACGAAGATAGTATTCGCGGTTTTATAACATTAATGAATAAATGTACTTTATTAGTTGGTAATGAAGGCGGAACGATACATATTTCGAAAGCTTTAAACAAACCAACATTTACTATTTTTTCACCTTATGTTTTAAAAGAGCATTGGGCTAGTTTTGAAGATGGTACAACACATACATCTATACATTTATTAGAAGAAAAACCCGATTTATTTTCTAAAGATAGAAGCGAACGCAGAAAAATTGAAGAAGACCCAACATATATGTACAAACAATTAACTCCTGAGTTAATTATACCAAAATTAAAAGTATTTTTAAATAACCACCTTAAGAAGCATTAATCACTAAATGAATATCATAGATAAATTCCATAACTGGAGAAGAAAACAACGCTGGAACAAACAATACAAAAAAGGCCGCTGGGATAATTTAAAGAATGATAGAGAGCGTGTTAGATATAAAACTATTGTAGATTATATAGGTAAACATGGTAAAAGTAATTCAGACATATTAGCTTTAGGTTGTGGTGAAGGTATTTTACTAGAGAATCTTCAGGGTAAAGATTTTAACTTTTTTTACGGTATGGATTTCTCTTCTGTATCCATAAAGAAAGCAAACAATAAACAATTAGATAAATCTAAATTTGTTTGTGCAGATATACATACTTTTACACCAGAAGCTAACTACGATGTTATTGTATTTAATGAAGCTTTTTACTACATACACGAAACAGAAAAAGCTAATGTTTTAAAGACTGTATTATCGCATTTAAATGACAATGGTATACTTGTTATTTCTATTTATAGAGAAGGTTTGGGTTGCTGGGAGTACTTTGATGACAACCCACAACTTAAAAAATTAGATTTCGAAACTGTAACAACAGATGAAGATAAAACCTATTGGAAAATAGGGGCTTACAGAAAACTATAAGCTTATTCTTTTACCTCTAATTTTTCTATTCCATAAGGCGTTTTTATTACTTTATTGTATTTAGTATTACGTCTTATGGCTAAATTTCTGTCTAAAGATTCTTTTGTTTTATAACCTCTTGGGTGTTCTAAATGCAAACAAATAGCCTTATAACGAATCTGTTTTGTTTTTATACCTAGATTAACCAAACGCTCACCTAATTCTCTATCTGGACCTCCGTATTGCATACGCTCATCGTAACCATTTATAGTAATTAAGTCTTCTTTCCAAGCACTAGAATTACAGTTGTTAAAAGTAGCACCAGTTGGTGTAACAACATCTAAAAAATTAGCTAACTTATCACCAACACTTAATTTTAGTTCTTGTTTTTTACCTAAAACACCTTGCTTTTTTAACCATTTTGGCTTAAAACAATCTCCACTATCTATATCACTTAAAGCAATAGCATCACTCGTTGGTTTGTCTAACTTACAGTAACCTCCAGATAAAAAGAAGCCTTTTTCAGCATATTTAGCATGTGTAGACACAAAATCTGGTCGCGCAATACAATCTCCATCTGTCATTAAAATATAATCATATTCTGTTTGTATAATACACTTATTTAATAGTTCTTGTCTACGATACCCTTTATCTTCATGCCAAATGTGTCGTAATTTTACTGGATAATCTTCCATAAAAGAGTCTATTAATTCTTTAGTCGTTTCACGAGAGCCATCATCTGCGACTATAACTTCATAATTAGTATAATCTTGGTTTTTATAACTCTGTAAAACCTTACTTAAATAGTCTTCAGAATTGTATGTACTAACTATTACAGATATTGGTAAATCCTTCATTGTAAAATTTGTTTTTGGCATTCCTATAAATACAAGTATCTTATATTTTTATGCTGCTTATTATTTGCTTTGCAAATGTACGCATATATATTTATTTCGTAGTATTTTAGCTTTAAGAGAACAGCGTTTTAAATGTTGTTCCAGCTTACTTTTAGAGCTAAAAAGTGTTTCTGTATTTAATTGTTGTGCATTTGTTTTCCAAGCAGATGTATTACAGATCATTGTGTTTTTTCGTTCTGTTACGTCTATACCGTTTTCTCTAAGCCAATTAAAATCAAAACAATCTTCATTATAAACAACGTTACTTTCTATTTTAGGCGCATCACTAAATAGTTTAGTTTTTCCTGTTATAAAATAGCCTTCTTCTCGCTGCGCTATATGTTGTTCTATATAATCTTTTCGAGGTATGGTATTCGTATTTGAAAAAATTAAATATTCTGTATTACTATTATTTAAAACTGTAGCTTTAGTTTGTATATAGATATCAAAAAATACATGTTCAGCAATACCTGCAATAATTTTTGTAATGTCTTCTGTATTATTATCGGTTACTATAATAACCTCAAACAAACGATAGGCTTGATTATTATAGCCATATAATGTGGTCTCTAAATGTTCGAAACCATAAGCATCACTTAATATTACTGTTGTGTCTATTTTTGTCATATAAGCAACAAAGATAAAGTTTTTTAGTAAGTTTGTGCTTGAAATTATTATGACAAAACTCTCTGTAATTATACCCACTTATAACGAAGCGCTTTATCTTGAAGATGCGCTTTATTCTGTTAAGTTTGCAGACGAAATTATCGTTATCGATTCCTTAAGTACAGATAATACTGTTGAGATTGCCGAGAATTTTGGTTGTAAAGTATTGTCTAGAAAGTTCGATAATTTTTCTAATCAAAAAAATCATGCTTTACAGTATGCTACAGGAGAATGGGTTTTGTTTGTAGATGGAGATGAACGTATTCCGCATGCTTTAAAACAAGAAATTTTAAAAGCTATGGATTCTAGAAAACATAGCGGATACAAACTTAACTTCCCTCACTTTTATATGAATCGTTTTTTGTATCATCACAGCGATGATGTAACACGATTAGTTATTAGAGAGCAATGTCGTTTTGAAGGTAGTGTTCACGAAAAATTAATTGTAGATGGCTCAATTGGTAAATTAAAAAACCCTGTATTACATTATACATATAAAGGTTTAATGCACTATATAAGTAAAAAGGATAGCTATGCTTGGTTTCAAGCAGAACAGATGCTAAAAAAAGGAAAGAAAGCAACTTATTTTCATTTAGCTTTTAAACCTTTTTATCGTTTTTTTAGTAGTTATATTTTACGTCGTGGTTTTATGGATGGTATTCCTGGTTTAACTGTTGCTACCATAAATGCTTATGGTGTCTTTTCTAGATATGTAAAGTTAATCTTGTTGCAGAAAGGGATTAGATAATTTCTGTATGTAAGAAGTAGGCTCTAATTTTTTTTGGTTCTTTATAATTCCTCTTCTTATAGGTTTATTTATTGCTTTTTTAGTTATTCTAACCACAGAATCTATAAGTTTTATTGTCAAAAATGATCTAATAATCTACTCCATAATTATTATTCTTATTGTTGTTAGTATTAAATACATTAAAAAGAGAATAAGCTAACAAACACATTATATTACATGCAAAATGTCATTGATTTTTTAAACATTCTAAAACCAACTCTTCCCACGCTTCAACTTTTTCTTAAAAGTTGCTAAACTATCCTCTCCTTTAATATCTATACGTTGTACTTCGTAATTATTTTTAAACGGAAAATTATTTACTCGGTTTCCAATACGTAAACCATAAGCTACTCTATTATTATGCAGTGTATTAAAAAAGGCCTGTTGCACTTCTCCTTTTCTTGGAAACTTACCATAAGGATAAGCTAATGTATTATGTATTTCTAGATTATGTTCAATAATAAACGTTTTACATTTATCAAAATCTTCTTGTATGGATTCTACAGACATCTCACTATAATTACCATGTGCAAAAGAATGCAACCCTAATTCAATAATTTCTGGGTTCAACAATTGTAATTGAGTAACACTCATAATAGCTTCTGTTCCATCATTCCAATCATCGTTACCTCCAACATATTTAAACGGAATATAAAAACTAGCTTTTAAGCCATATTGCTGTAACAATGGATAGGCATACTCTAATTGATTAACATACACATCATCGAACGTAATAATAACAGCTTTTTCAGGATAGTCACTTGGTCCTTTTAAAGCCTGCAAATCTTTAAAATGAAGCGTTGTATAGCCTTTATCTTTTAAATATTTAAATTGTTCTTCCAACTTTTCTATAGAAATAGTAAGTCCCTTACTACTGGTATTAGCTTCACTAACATTATGATACATTAAAACTGGAAGTTTTGGCATTGTAGTATTATTTATTTTAATAAAATCTTAGTAAATTCATTACTTTTGACACAAATATAATAAGTGTTATTTAATATCTTTAAATAAAATCAACGTCTTTAAATGATAAGTGCCGTAGCCATAACCTACAACGAGGAAATACATATTGAAAGCTATATAAAAAGCCTATCGTTTGCTGATGAGATTATTATTGTAGATTCCTTTAGCACAGACCAAACAGTAGCGCTTGCTAAAAAAAACGGAGCTGAAGTTATACAGCATCCTTTTGAAAATTTTTCGAAACAAAAAAACTTTGCTATTTCACAAGCATCTTATGACTGGGTAGTTTTTTTCGATTTAGACGAAGTCGTTCCAGAAGTGCTTGCTAAAGAAATTGTAGACACTGTAAATTCGAAAAATGCACTGAAAGTATATCGTGTAAAACGTAATTTTCACTTTATGGGGAAACGTATAAAATATAGTGGTTTTCAAACCGATGTTTCTGTGCGTTTATTTAATAAAAACTATTGTAAATACAATGGCAAACCAGTACACGAATCTATAGAGACCGATGAACAAATTGGCTTATTAAAACATGCAGCAGACCATCTAACTTATAAAACGTTCGATAACTATAACGAGAAATTAAGCTTGTATAGTAAATTACAAGCTAAGGATTTATATAAAAAGAATGTTCGACCTAATTTATATCATTTTTTATTTAGACCTTGGTATCGTTTTATCCATCAATACTTTTTAAGATTAGGTATTCTAGATGGTAAAGAAGGTTTTATAATTTGTTATGTACATGCGTTTTCAGTTTATAAACGCTACATACAACTTTGGGCCATGTACAGAAAAATAGATTAAATGCAGAACATTTTTTTAGAATCTCATAATGTTAAAAACCCTAATAATGGGTTCGGTCAATTTAATTACCACTTAATTAAAGGACTTTATCATGCTAATATTGCAGATTTTAAAATGACATTACATGCTAAAGATACTTCTCCTTTAAAAAAGGAATTTGGAGATTATTTTAAGTATAAAACCTATCGTTCTATTTCTAGACAACCCTTATTTCGTATTAGAACAAAATATGACGTTTGGCATTCTTTAAATCAAAACATAAAAATAGAACCTCATCATAATATTCCTTATATATTAACAGTACACGATGTTAATTTTATAGATGAAGTTTCTAGTGATTTAAATCATGAAACGAATAAGCGTTTTATAGAAAAACTGAATCGAAGTAATGCTATTACGTATATTTCGGAGTATGCTAAAGCCTCTACACATAAGTATTTTGATGTGCCAAATGTCCCCGAGCATGTTATTTATAATGGTAACCCCATGCGTATGCTTTTGGAAACAGAAACGTATCCTGTAAAACCTAAAACCAATCGACCTTATTTATTTTTTATAGGCGCATTAAATGCACGTAAAAATGTACATACATTAGTTGAAATGTTAGAGTTATTACCTGATTACGATTTAATTTTAGCAGGACACCATACTAGCAATTATGCGAAAACAACATTAGCAAAAGCAATTGCTAAAACAAAAACAGAACAGCGTGTACATATTGTAGGCACTATTAATACTATTGAAAAACAATACTATTTACAAAACTGTGCCGCTTTTGTATTTCCGTCTTTATTAGAAGGTTTTGGGATTCCTCCAATTGAAGCTATGCGTTTTGGTAAACCTGTGTTTTTATCTAACTTAACCTCACTTCCTGAAATTGGTGGTGAGTATGCTTTTTACTGGGATAATTTTGATCCTGAACACATGAAAACTGTTTTCGAAAACGGAATGCATACCTATGAAACCAATAAAACAGAATATACCTCTGTTTATATAGAGCGTGCTAATAGTTTTAATTGGAATACTGCAGCATTGGAGTATGCTAAAGTTTATAGGAGCTTATTTTAAAACCATAAAAAGTAATAAATACGAGCTTTAAGTCCCTTCATACTTATTAACCACAAATTTGAGTTTTTTAATACTATCGTTTAAACAATCCGAAAATCTAGTTCTTCTAGAATTAAGGTCAATATAAGAACCATCTTTCTTAATAATTCTATATTTCCCGATACGAAAATTCACTTTATATCTAATATACGCTTTTTGCAATTTAGGTAATGCCATAAATTCATCATAAGACATACTCATCTCTAAGTAGTCAAAACTTTCTATTGTATCTCCGTCAATTCTATGACTTTTATTTTTATAGATTATAAATAAACATTTAGTTGTTATTAGAACTTTTTTCGTCCTATTTAGTTTAATCAATAGCACCTCTATATCATTATCATCTATAGTATATAATTTATTATTTACAGGAGTTTCATTATAAAAAAATGTAATCCCCTTACTCTTAACATAGTATCTAACTTTTTTATGAATTTGAGTTCGTATAGCCTCTTTTTCCTTTTTATATTTAGTAGTCAATTCATAATTTATTTTAACTCAAAAATAGGTTTAACCCAATTCTTAACTCTATACTTATCTAAAATAACATTGTCAATCTCTACATAAGGTGAGTTTACAAAATCATCAGGAATCTCAATATTATTCTCGTCTATAACTAATATATTTTGCGGATTATAGAAATCGTAATTTACCACATCTGTATTTGTAGTAATCAGTTTTTTACGATATCCCAATGCTTCAAAAATTCGAAACGATAATCCTATTTGATCGTTGCGTTGTATTTCAACAATAATTTTAGATTTTAAAATCATTCGTTCTACTTGCTCAATAGATTGGTGTTCTGTAATAACATCAACATGTTCAGCATCCATTGGTGTACCATTAAATACTTTAATGTTGTATGTCCAATCTTTTGCTTTTAAGTAACCTGCTAAGTTTTCAATTAAAGGGAAACGGTGATCATTTGTAGAAATATTAAAAAACTGATAATCGTAATCGACGTTATCATTTTCAGCAAAGATATAATTGGTTAACAATTTAAATCCGTGTTCTTTAATGTCCTGCTTATCGTAACTATAAATAGTATCGAAATAATTTATAATATCTAATTTTCTAGGAAAACGTCTTGTGCTGTCGTAATAATATGCAATAAAATTTGTTGTTTTTCTTCTTAAGAATTGTAATGTATTATCATCTAATAAATCTGGACGAATAATAAAAATAGTATCTTGATTTCCAATAGCAGACATTTCTTTTTGTATTCTATCGAAAACAAAAGTCTTTTTCAAATTCTTTCCGAAAAGTTTTGACACAAAGTTCTGAACTTTATGGCCAATGTTTTTGTAGCGAAATCCTGGTTTATCTAAATACAAAATAGACGCTTCTACTCCATCGTAATTATTAAGTACTTTTTGAATATGCGATGTATACCCAAACGCAAAAGGCGCTATTATTGTTATTGTCATTTTAGAAATTTAGAGCGTTTTAATTGTCTATTAAATTATTGATACAAACAAATGTATTAAATCCTTGTTAATTTTATTTAGTTTTGCACTATTGAAAACCTATAATAGATGAACGATATTTCTGTAATTATTATTAATTACAATACTGCAAAGTATACTTTAGAATGTATTCAGTCTGTATTAGACTATACATCTAAGCATTTAACTATAGATATTATTGTAGTAGATAATAATTCGGAAATTGGAGATTACCAACATTTAAAAAATAATTTTCCAAATAAAGAGAACACCTCTTTACACCGCAGTGTTATTAACACAGGCTTTGGTGGTGGTAATATGTTTGGAGCCCAATTTGCAAAGTCTAAATACATCTTGTTTCTAAACAATGATGCAATGCTTAAAAACGATTGTTTAGGAATTTTACATGATTATATGGAGCAACACTCAAAAGTTGGGGTTTGTACGGCTCAAAATTATGATGAACATGATAAACATGTTATTTCTTTTGATCACGATAAAGGCATTAGAAAACTTATTTTTGGACGTAGTTTTTTAGAAAATTTTTTTTCTAAAACACATCCAAAACGTAAAAAAGAATATACAAAACCTGTAACAGTAAACTTTGTAAATGGTGCTTTTATGTTTTTTAGAAGTGATGTTTTTGCAAAAGTTGGTGGTTTTGATACTAATATTTTTCTCTACTTTGAAGAGATGGATATTTGTTTTAGATTAAGACAAGAAGGTTATACTAGTGTTTTAGTTCCCGAAGCTAAAATATTACACTACCAAGGTGTGAGTACTGGAACCTCTAAAGTTATTAGCAAAGAAGGGTTCTTATCACACATCTATGTTATTAAAAAGAACTACTCTTACACTAAATATGCTTTTATAAGAGCTTACTATTGCTTAACATTTTTAATAAAACCTAAAAAGTGGTTTTTACTTCCTGTAATTTTAAAAGGCGCACATATGTCACAATCACTTAAACAAAAACAGCAGATTAAGTTTTAAGCATTTGCCTTTGCTTTCTGTTCTCTTTTAATTGTCTTTTTTATACGCTTGTTCATTCTATACGTATGATACCAAGTGGCAAATAATAATTGTAAAGGCGAGTTCTTTTTCTTTAACGTTTTTGCATAATCCAAATACTTATCGATTTGAACATCTATATTAAAATCGGTTAATGCTAACACCCTTAAAGCATCTCCATCTTCCTTTTTGTATTTTTTAAATTCAGAAATTAAGTCTTCAGTACCAAATTCTAATTGCGAAAAACGTCCAGAGCAATTATTAGCAACACATTGTTTTACCAATTCTGGAGTCATATAACCATCTGAAAACGATTTAAAATATGCGCGTTCATCAAATACAACTACTGCTCTACCACAAGCCATGGCTTCGTAAGCAGAACGTCCTAATCCTAAAACTAAATCTACATCATTTATCATATCTTCTATATGCCAAACTGGGTTTGCATTTTTATTAAACTTTGTAAACTCTAGGTCTAATGTTTCGCAAGCTGCTTTTATTTTGGCATTAGCTGTTTCAGACTGGCTCAAACTCATTACTTTTTTCAAAGTATCATTAATAGGCTTCTCAATTGTATATCGCTCACAATTAATTCCATTTACTATAATCTCAGATCTATATGTTTTCTCTTTTAAATGTTTCTGTACTTCTTCAGAAATAGCAACATGACCATCGGCATACTTACTTGGCTGTTCTTCATTAGGAAAAATACCATGACAAGTTTGTATTGTAATCCCCTTTCTACTTAATACATTAACGCAAGTATTGTGATTTGCTAGAATTAAATCATATTTATCTTTAGACATAAATTGCACTCCCAAATCCCGTTCAATACGCTTAGAGACTTCTCCCTTAAAAAAAGTAAAATACTCAACATTAAAACCTCTTTTAAGCAAAGCTTCAATTAGTGTATAGGTAAAGGTTTCTGATCCTCCCACCTTTTTTAAATGGTTATTGGTTACTAAAATCGATTTAATTTGCATAGACTATAAATGAAGTATAAAAATACATATATCCGTGAAAATAAATTAATTTTGCAACATAATTAAATACAATGAAAGAAGAAGTCTATAAAGTTTTCGAAATATTAAAAAAAGGAGGTATTATTCTCTACCCCACTGATACGGTTTGGGGTATTGGATGCGATGCAACAAACTCTGAAGCAGTCCGAAAAATATATAAACTAAAACAACGTGCAGAATCTAAAACCATGATTTGTTTAGTTAACAATTTTAGTATGCTAGAAAGACATGTAGATAATGTACCTAATATTGCTTATAACATTATAGAATTAGCTGTAAAGCCTACAACAATTGTATACGATAATCCTGCTGGAGTAGCAGAGAACTTAATAGCTAGTGATAATACATTAGCTATACGTGTTACAAATCATGAATTTTGCCAACGACTAACACGAAAATTAGGTAAACCTCTAGTATCGACATCTGCAAATATAGCCGGAGAACAAACACCAAAATCCTTTAAAGAAATAGATGAAGCGATTTTAAAAGGTGTAGATTATGTCGTAAATTTGCCTAGCGAAGAAGGAAGTTCAGCAATACCTTCAACCATTATTAAAGTAAGCAACAATAGTGGTGTAAAAATAATTCGCGAGTAAAGTATATAATGAATTACAAAGACGCCCTTCAAAACAACATATTTCAAATCATTTCTAAATCTGCCGCAGAACTCTCCTTAGATTGTTATGTTATTGGTGGATTTGTTAGAGATTATTTGCTCCAACGAGGAGATGCAAAAGATATAGACGTTGTGGCTATTGGTAGTGGTATTGCATTAGCAAAACAAGTTGCTAAAAACTTACCTAACAATCCTAAAGTTCAGATTTTTAAAACTTATGGAACAGCCATGCTACGCTATAATGAAGTAGAGATTGAATTTGTAGGAGCTAGAAAAGAGTCTTATACAGAAAATAGTAGAAATCCTGTTGTTGAAAACGGCACACTACAAGACGACCAAGATCGTCGCGATTTTAGCATTAATGCTCTTGCTCTAGATTTATCTGAAGCCAATTTTGGCGATTTATTGGATCCTTTTAATGGCGTTGAAGATTTAAAAAACAAAACTATACGCACACCTCTAAATCCAGATATTACTTTTAGCGATGATCCATTACGTATGATGAGAGGAATTCGTTTTGCAACACAATTAGGTTTTACAATAGAAAAAGAGTCTTTAGATGCCATTACAAGAAATAATAACCGTATAAAAATTATTACCAAAGAACGTATTGTTGTTGAATTAAATAAAATTTTAAGTAGTTCAATACCATCTGTTGGCTTCCTATTATTAGAGCAAACAGGATTATTGCAATACATTTTACCCGAGTTAACTGCATTAAAAGGTATTGATGAAGTAGAAGGACAAAAACATAAAGACAACTTTTATCACACACTAGAAGTTGTAGATAACATTTCTAAACATACCGATGATGTATGGTTACGTTGGGCTGCTTTATTACATGATATAGGAAAAGCTCCAACAAAACGTTTTAGTAAAAAAGTAGGTTGGACATTTCACTCTCACGAGTTTGAAGGCTCTAAAATGGTATACCATTTATTTAAGCGATTAAAAATGCCACTTAATGAGAAAATGAAATTTGTTCAGAAGTTAGTATTTATGAGTTCTCGTCCAATCGTTTTAGCTCAAGATACCGTAACAGATTCTGCAGTACGCAGACTTGTTTTTGATGCTGGAGATTATGTTGATGATTTAATGACACTTTGTGAGGCAGATATTACTACAAAAAACCCTAAAAAATTTAATAAGTATCATAATAATTTTAAAATTGTTAGAGAGAAAATAATAGAAGTAGAAGCAAAAGACAGTATTCGTAATTTTCAACCTCCGGTAACTGGTGAAGAAATTATGAAAACCTTTAACTTAAAACCTTCTCGAGAAATCGGTATTATTAAAGAAGCTATTAAAGAAGCCATTTTAGAAGGTGAAATTCCTAATGAACATGAAGCTGCCTTTAATTTAATGCTAAAAAAAGGAAAAGCTTTGGGTTTAACAGTAGCGTAAACTATGAAAAACTATTTTATAAAACACTATAGAGCGATTGCTAAATCAGCTTTAATAACCATTTACCTTGTAATTATCGCAGGGGCTGTTGTACGTATGACAGGATCTGGAATGGGATGCCCAGATTGGCCAAAATGTTTTGGTTATTATATCCCACCAACAAATGCCTCTCAATTAGAATTTAAGCCCAATCATAAGTATAAAAAAGGGATTGTTATAATAAAGAACGAAACACTTTTAGTCGCTAAAACAGATTTCACATCTGCTAATTCTCTAAACAATACAAACTGGGAATTTTACACAAAACACGATTATGCAACCTTTAATCCCACGCATACCTGGGTAGAATATATTAACAGATTGTTCGGTGCTTTATCTGGTATACCAACATTATTGTTAGCTATATTTTCTTTTTGGTTTTGGCGAAAAAGTAAGTGGATAACGGTTCTTGCTATTATTAATTTATTTTGTTTAGCATTTCAAGCTTGGTTAGGTAAAACCGTCGTAGATTCTAATTTAGCACCATATAAAATAACGATACACATGGTTATGGCTTTTGTTATTGTAGCTATTATTTTATATCTCCTTTATGCGTCTAAAACAAGTTTTAAAACCCAAACACAAGACAAAACATTTAGAAATATTTTACTATTAGCAATCATACTTACACTAGCACAAACTATTGTTGGTACTCAAGTGCGTCAGTTTATAGATGAACAAGTAAAAGCTATTGGTTATGCAAAAGAACAGTGGTTAATCAATCCTACACTTCAATTCTACATACACCGCTCATTTTCTATTATCGTTTTTATTTTAAATGCATGGTTATTTTACAGAAATAGAAAGTTAAATTTAGGATTTAACAAAATAAATTTAGTTATGGTATGCCTACTTTTAGAGGTATGCTCTGGTATTGCCATGTATTATTTTGACTTCCCATTTCTTTCGCAACCACTACATTTAGTTATAGCAACTATTTTATTTGGAATTCAATTTTATGTATATTTAGAAAACAGACGTAATTCTATTTTTATTTCTGAAAAAATATAAAAGACTTAGTATCTTTGCGCACCAATTTAATTTAATTTATGATTTATAGATTTAGAGTCATTCTTGACAACGACACCGATGAAGATATTTTTCGTGACTTAGAAATCCGAGAAACCGATACATTAGAAGATTTACATAATATTATTACACAATCTTTTGGTTTTGATGGAACAGAAATGGCGTCTTTTTATATTAGTGACGATGAGTGGAACCAAGGGGAGGAAATTTCCCTTTTCGATATGAGCGAAACAGGAAACGAAGTACGCTTAATGAATGAAACGGCTCTGGATGATACTGTACACGAAGCGCAGACCAAATTAATATACGTTTACGACTTTTTAAATATGTGGACTTTCTTTGTTGAACTAGCAGAAATAGCTGAAGAAAATGAAGGTGTAGATTACCCTAATTTAATGTTTGTACAAGGGCAAGTTCCAGATAGTGCTCCTGAAAAATTATTTGAAGCCGAAAGTAATGACGATGATCTAGATGATGATTTTAATATTGATGATTATGATAATCTAGATTTTAATGAAAATTGGAATTAATAAAGTTTCAAAATACATAAAATAAAAAAATGCATTCTCAATAAAAGAATGCATTTTTTATTTATAAATTGTAACAAAAAATAACATTAGTCGTCTTACTTTAAAATCAATCAAAAAACAATTACATCTTGGAAACCATTCTAAAAATTGAAAACCTAACAAAAAAATACGGCTATCTTACTGCTGTAAAAGATTTATCGTTCACAATAAAAAAAGGCAATGTTTATGGCATTTTAGGGCCCAATGGAAGTGGTAAATCTACCACTTTAGGTATAGCATTAAATGTTGTAAATAGAACCTCGGGAAAATTCCAATGGTTTGAAGGAAATACCACTACGCATGATGCTTTAAAAAAAGTTGGAGCAATAATAGAACGCCCTAACTTTTACCCATATATGACAGCTTACAAGAACTTAAAGCTAGTTTGTAAAATAAAAGGCATTGATGATTCTAAAATAGACGAAAAACTAGACGTTGTAGGTTTATTAGAAAGAAAAGATAGTAAATTCAAAACATTCTCTTTAGGGATGAAGCAGCGTTTAGCAATTGCTTCTGCACTTTTAAACGATCCAGAGATTTTAATTTTAGACGAACCAACCAATGGCTTGGACCCCCAAGGCATACATCAAATTAGAGAGATTATACGTGAAATTGCTAGCAATGGCACGACAATACTTTTGGCTTCTCACCTACTAGATGAAGTAGAAAAAGTTTGTTCTCACGTTGTTGTACTTAGGAAAGGAGAAAAATTATACTCCGGTCGTGTAGATGAAATGATTTCGAGTAATGGTTTCTTTGAATTAAAATGCGATAACCCAACTCAATTAAATTCATTTTTAGAAACACATACAGCTATTAAAGATATTAAAACAGAGGGTGATTTAATTACTGCATTTTTAAATAAGCCAATGTCTGCTTCAGAATTTAACAAACAGTTAGTAGATAAAGGTATTTATTTATCACACTTAGTAATGCGTAAAGAAAGTTTAGAGGAGCAATTCCTTCAACTTACAGATAACAAATAAGAATCATCAATCTCAAAACCAATCAAAATAATGTTACGACTTTTAAATATAGAATTCATAAAACTTTGGAATAATAGAGCTAGTAAAATACTAATACTTGCCTACTTTATCCTTCTAACCTGTATAGCTCTGATAGCTGCTATAAAATTCGACATAGGACCTATTAAGTTCCACCTAGCAGAGCAAGGTATTTTTAACTTTCCATACATATGGCATTTTAATACATATATTGCTGCATCTTTAAAATTCTTTCTAGCTATAGTTATAGTATCCATGATGGCTAATGAATATAGCAACAAAACCATTAAACAAAATTTAATAGATGGTTTAAGTAAAAAAGAGTTTATAGCATCGAAATTTATAACAGTAGCCGTATTTGCTTTAATTTCTACTCTTTTTGTATTTATCGTTTCTCTATTCTTAGGTTATGGTTTTTCTAGTATTACAGAGACTTACCATGTTTTTTCAGACTTAGAATATTTATTAGCATTCTTTATAAAACTAGTTGGATTCTTTTCTTTCTGTTTATTTTTAGGAATACTTATAAAGCGTTCTGCTTTTGCTCTAGGTTTTTTATTCGTGTGGTATGTTATTGAAAAAATTGCATACGGATTACTTACTTTTCAGTTTGAAAGTACAAAAGAAATTGCTGGTTCTATTACACAATTTTTCCCACTAGAATCAATGTCTAACTTAATAAAAGAACCTTTTTCAAGATTAGGAGCAGTAAAGGAAATTGCAAATCAAGTAGGTGAGCAATTTAATTTCGATTATGCAGTACACTGGTATCAAATACTAATTGTATTGGCATGGACTAGTATTTTTATATTCTTTTCTTATAGATTATTAAAAACAAGAGATTTATAACAAATCCTTCATTTTATGTTAATAAAAACATAAAAACAAAGAGAAATCTCACATAAAAAAACAGATTATCGGATAATTCAATACTTTTATCATATTTTACACTTTTTAACATAAAAGTGTAAAATATGTAATATATTTGATAGCTATTGCTATTGAAAAATGAAAAAACTATTATTTACACTTCTGTTTTTAAGTGCTTTTTCTGTTTTTGCTCAGAAAGAAGCATCTAATTGGTATTTTGGAGATAATGCTGGTATTAATTTTAATGTTGACACAGGGGTAGTTTCAACTTTAAACGATGGTGCTTTGTCCACCGTAGAAGGTTGTACTACAATTTCTGATGTTGATGGTAATTTACAACTATACACAGACGGTTCTACTTTATACAATGCTAATCATCAAGTTATGCCAAATGGTTTTGGACTTCTCGGAGACGAATCAAGTTCTCAATCTGCATTAGTTGTTCCCAAACCTGGAGATTCTACAATCTATTATGTTTTTACTGTTGGGTCTAATCAAAATCAAACAGGGCTAAATTACTCTGAGGTAGATATGACTTTAGATGGTGGTTTAGGAGATATTACAGCTACAAAAAATGTTAACTTATTAAGTAAATGTTCAGAAAAAATATCGGCTGTATTAAAAGATTGCTCAACTGGAAATATTTGGGTAATTACTTTATCAAATACTACAGGCTCCTCTTCTAGCGTCATGAATTCATTTCATGCTTTTGAAGTTAGTGAAACTGGAGTTAACACCACAGCAGTAGTATCGACATTAAATGGTTTAGGCATTAGTGACTCTAGAGGGAATTTAAAATTTTCCCCAAACGGAACAAAGTTAGCCTGTGCAAACTCTGGTTCTGGATTATTTATTGCGGACTTCAATGATGCAACTGGTACTGTTAGCAATATGGAAACCTTAACTATTTCTACAGATAATAGTAATCGCCCGTATGGAGTAGAATTTTCCCCAAACAGCCAATTATTATATGTTACATCTTCTAATGATTATTTTAATCAATCAGATCCTAGTCAAAATAATATTCCTGCCAATCACACTTCCTCTTTAATACAATATGACTTAACCTCAAATAACATTTCTAATAGCCAAATAGTGATAGATGAGAGGCAATTATATAGAGGAGGTTTGCAACTAGGGCCAAATGGAAAAATATATCGAGCTTTAAGTGCAACATATAACCAAGGCATATCCTCTTTAGCTATTATAGATAGTCCTAATACTCTTGGAACAGGTTGTGATTATATACATCAAGGCATAAGTTTATCAAGTCCATCTAGGCAAGGCTTACCTCCATTTATTCAATCTTTTTTCTCTCAACAAATAGATATTATACAAAATGGTATTAATACTATAGAGTTATCATTATGTGAAGGTAGTACTTATACTCTAATGGCAGAAGATCTAACAAATGCTACTTATACTTGGTATCAAGATGGTAACCTTTTAACAGAAACAGATTTTGATTTAGAAATAGATGAACCAGGAACATATACTGTAGATATTCAACTAAGTAATGGATTTTGTGGAGACCTAGAAGGTCTCGCAGAAGTTTCTTATTTTGTTATTCCTACTGCGACACAACCTAATGATATAAATGTCTGTGATGATGATAACAATGGTTTATCTGAATTCGATTTTAGCTATCAAAACAACACCGTTCTTAACGGTCAAGACCCTGATGTATTCGATGTTAAATATTATGCATCTATGGAAGATGCAGAAATCGGCATTAACAGTATTAATGGACTATACGAAAACATCTCAAACCCACAAACAATTTATGTAAGAGTTGAAAACTCTGGATACAGACGCTGCTTCGATATTACAACATTTGAAATAGAAGTTTTTGATACGCCAACTGTAGCAAACATTCCAAATTTAGAAGCTTGTGATGACGACTCTAATGCTATGGATGGGCAAACTGAAATAAATTTACTAGATTTTAATATAATCGTATTAGGAACACAAGAAGACAGTTTATTTTCTGTGTCTTACCACGCTTCTCAAGACAATGCTAATGACGGTAATGTTCCATTACCTAATACATATACTAATCAAACGCCTTTTACTGAAACTATTTTTGTTAGAATTGAAAATATTAATAATACAGACTGTTTTGTAACTGGTCCAGTAACATTAACAATAAACCCAATTCCTGAAGCTTTTAATAGTGATTTATATCAATGTGATGAAGATGGAAATGTAGATGGCTTTACAATTTTTAATTTAACAGAAGCAAACGATATATTAACAGGTGACATCCCTGATCGTTCAACTGAATTTTATTTATCATTAGCAGATGCGCAAACAAATACTAATCCTTTAAACAGTAATGCGTACAATAATATTCAAAACCCTCAAACTGTACATGTAAAAGTTATTAATGACTTAACAGGATGCGTTAATTATAGTGAACTTGTATTGGAAGTAAGTACTACTTCTATAGATGATTATATTGCTCCTGAAGTCTGTGACGTATTAGACTCAGAAGATGGTAAACATTTTTTCAATCTTGATGATTTTTCTACAGAAATATTAGATGGATTACCTGTAGGGCTAACCATCAACTATTATGAAACATTTAATGATGCTCTTATTGAGCAAAACCCTCTAGATACAGTATACGAAAATATAATACCATACTCGCAAACGATTTTTGTTAGAGTAGAAAATGATAATGCATGCTACGGAATTAATGAAGTATTATTAACCATAAATCCCTTACCGCCGGTAGCTAACGACGAAACCATTTTGTATTGCTTAAACGATTTTCCTGTTTACCAAACAATTAGTTCTGGGGTTCCCTCAGCTAATATAAATAATTATTCATATAGTTGGTCTAACGGCCCTAATACAGAATCGATACTAGTAAATGAAATTGGAACATACACCGTTACAGTTACAGATAATTTAACTGGTTGTTCTAAATCTAGAACAGTAACAGTTTCTCCATCTAATATTGCTACCGTAGACTCTGTACAAGTAATAGATGGTAGTTTAGGGAATAATCAAATTACGGTAATTACCTCTGGAGAAGGAGAATATCAATATGCATTGGTTGATGAAGACGGCAATACAACTCCCTATCAAGATAGTAATGTATTTACACAAGTAGCTCCAGGTATTTATTCTATATTAGTTAGAGACATAAAAAACAATTGTGGAATTACTGAAGAGATGGTATCTGTTATTGGATTCCCTCTTTATTTCACACCAAATGGAGATAGCGTTAATGATACTTGGCAAGTATATGGTATATCACCTAATTTTCAACAAAATTCTAAAGTATACATCTACGACCGTTATGGTAAATTAATTACACAGGTTAAAGCATCAAGTAGAGGTTGGGATGGAACTTATAAAGGAAAACCTTTACCACAAAGTGACTATTGGTTCTCCGTAACCTTAGAAGATGGTCGCGTTTATCAAAATCATTTCACTTTAAGGCGTTAGACTACATGTTAAATTATAATTCAATAAGGACTCTTTTTTTAATTTTGAGCGTTATGTTTTCGCATATACTTTTAGCTCAAAATGAGACTGCTTTTTGGTTTTTTGGAGAAAATGCTGGATTAAATTTTAATAGTGGTTTTCCTAGTGCTGTACCAAACAGCCAAATTTTTACTACAGAAGGGTGCTCAACAATATCTAATAAACAAGGACAATTATTATTTTATTCTGATGGTATAACTGTTTGGAATAGAAATCATCAAGTTATGCTTAACGGAACTGGATTAAATGGAGATGATTCAAGTACTCAATCTGCAATAATAATTCCACAACCAGGTAGTAATTCTATTTACTACATTTTTACAGTAGATGCCAGAGCTGGAGAGTTTGGATTACAATACTCTATTATAGATATAACCCTAGATGGAGGACTAGGAGGTGTTACAAATACCAAAAATGTTTCACTTATAACTCCTACAACCGAAAAAATAACAGCTGTAGAAAGTGCAGATGGAGAAAGCATTTGGGTTATTGGACACAGCTGGGGGAATAATGAATTTTTAGCATACTTAGTAAGTGACACAGGTCTTAACACCACACCTGTTATTAGCTCTATAGGTTCTATACATGGCGGAAATACCAATAGCTCAATAGGCTATTTAAAAGCATCTCCTGATAGAGAAAAAGTAGCATGTGCTAAATCGCATGGAAATGAAGTGCAACTTTTCGATTTTAATGCAGCAACAGGAGAACTAACAAACCCAGTTACTATTGCAAATTATGCAACTAATACTGTTGGTCCTTATGGTTGCGAATTCTCCCCCGACAGCAGATTACTTTATATTTCTGAAATTATTGATTACAATAACGTTCAAGAAACTTCAAAAATTCATCAATATAACATAACTTTACCAACACCTTCTCAAATAATTAATTCTGATATTATAATTGCTGAAGAAGATGGCCAATTAGGAGCTATTCAACAAGCTTTAGATGGGAAATTATATATAGCAAAATTTGGACAATCTTCTATATGCGTTATTAACGAACCAAATGAAATAGGTACTACTTCAAATTACGAATCTGAAACTATTTTTTTAGGAGGAGAAACATCTCGTTTAGGTCTGCCTCCTTTTATACAATCTTACTTCTTTGCTACAAATGTATTTAACAATACATGTTTTGGTGATTCTACTGAATTCTCTATAGATACATCAACAACGATAGACAGCATAACTTGGAATTTTGGAGATCCTGCATCTGGAGCTAACAACACTTCAAATAATTTGTCTCCAACTCATGTATTTTCTGCACCAGGAACATATAATATTACTATCAGTATTGTCGTTGAAGGAGAAAATCAACTTGTATTAAGAACTCTAACAATTTCTAGCCAGCCTCCAACAATGGATTTGGACAATTTAATAACCTGCCAATCTGATGATAATGCAACTACAGATCTAACAAGTGTAATCCCTAACACTATCTTAAATGATGCTAGTTTCATTTTATCATTTTATCAAAGTGAATTAGATGCTACTAATAGAATAAATGGAATTACTTCTCCTAGTTTTTATACAACCCCAACAACTAATCAAGAGATATATGTTAGATTAGAAAATGTAGGTGGAACAGACTGTTATAGTATTAGTCATTTTGAAATTATATTAAACACACCACCGGATATTGAGCCTGTTGAAGATGTTTTCTTTTGTGAAGATATAAACACCAACAATTCTAACGTTATAATTGATGTTGGGAGTTTACCTTTGCCTCATAACAACTATGCCTTTCTATGGTTAGAATCTAACGAAACTACTCCTCAAATAACAGTAAATGAAACTGGAACATATACCGTTAGAATTACAGAAATAAGTACCATTACAACAGATAATCCAGAAGGTTGTTATGCTGACAGAGTTGTTAATGTAAGTTCTTCTAGCATTGCAACTATAGATAACATAAGTACTACAGTAAATAGTGCTATAATATATACCTCTGGATTAGGAGACTATGAATATACACTAGACGATGAAAATGGTATATATCAAGATTCGAATATATTTGAAAACTTGGAACCTGGTATACACATTGTATATGTTAATGATAAAAACTCATGCGGAGTAGTACAACAATCTTTTTCTATTATTGACTTTCCTGTATATTTTACTCCAAACGGAGATTTAGTAAATGATTACTGGCAAGTAAAAGGTGTATCTTCCGAATTTCAATCAAATTCTAAAATATACATATTTGACCGTTATGGTAAACTAATTACCCAAATAAAAGCTTCAAGCAGAGGGTGGGATGGGACTTTAAATGGCAGCCCCCTTCCAAATAGCGACTACTGGTTTTCTGTAACTCTAGAAGATGGCCGTGTTTTCATGAATCACTTCACTTTAAAAAGGTAATAAGGTAGGGTTTAAGCATCGATAATTGTTATATACTATATAAGTATGTCTATTCTGCTCCTTTCTTATATTATATATATTATAAAATATTCAAATTATTATTGAATACAAAAGCAGAGTAACATCTACAAAATAATTTCCTATGAAAAAAATTACTATTATAGCTTTTTTAGTTGTTTCACTTAGTGCTTTTGCCCAAAACAAAACGACAGATTTAAAAAAAACAATACAACTATATACTACAGAACTTAAATTAGATAATACACAATCTAAAAAATTAAAATCTATATTTAGTAAATATCAAAAAGAGTTATTTAATAAAAATATTAAAGCTAGTGATTTCAATGCCAAATTGAAATTACAAACTCTTGACATCTATAAAGTATTATCAAAAGAACAATTCGAGACCTATCTTAAATTAAGGTCAAAACATCAACCAGAATTAAGCTATAGATTTCAATAAACTCTTAAACGCAAAAAAATGAAATTACTACGAAATAATTTCTCATTTATTATACTCTTACTAAGTTTTAATTTATCCTTATCTCAAGGTACTACATGTGCTGATGCAAGTCCTTTTTGTGCAGGAGACACATCATTAGTTTTTCCAAATACTTCTGGTGTAGGTAATGCAGAAGCTGGACCTAATTACGGTTGTTTAGGCAGCCAGCCTAATCCTGCTTGGTATTTTATACAAATTGACGAACCTGGCACTTTAACATTCAATATTATTCAAAATACTCAAGCTGACTTTATGGGTACGGGTATAGATGTTGATTTTATCACCTATGGTCCTTTTAATAACACAAATGTTTGTGGTCAATTAACTGCTGCAAATACTGTGGCATGTAGTTTTTCTGGAGATTTTATTGAAAATTTCACGATAAACAATGCTATGACAGGTGAAATATACATTTTATTGATAACCAATTTCAGTAATAACCCTGGGTTTATTCAGTTAGAACAAACAAACTCAAATAATAATGGTGCAGGATCAACAGATTGCTCAATAGTAAATACATTAAACTTTTGTGATAATGAAACAGTAAGTTTAGATGCTACTACTACCGATGCCGTTACATACACATGGGATCAAGATGGTATAGCTCTAGCAGAAACTGGACCTGTTTTAAATAATGTTGTTGCACCAGATGCAACTTATACAGCTCAAGCTTTTGATGTAAATAGTACATTAATTTCTACAATAGAATTTATTTTAGATTTTCATGAAGTCCCAACCGCAAATCCAATAGCCGATCAATTAATATGTGATGACAATAATGATGGATTATGGAGTTTTGATTTATCGGCACTAGAATCTACAGTGTTAGGTAGTCAAACTGCAGGCGATGTA